>MDTC01245488.1_pt1 | contig 25200 bp, 28 predicted proteins | sample 811181 | NCBI WGS metagenome assembly MDTC01 (sample SAMN05326644, study PRJNA326480) | marine metagenome | isolation source: seawater | place: Pacific Ocean: North | collected 2011
AGAGATAAGTGAATTAACTAATCTTTTCAATGATACATTAAATGAAAATCAATATGTTCATGAAGATGAAATATTAAGTTTAGTTAGATTTTATTATGATTTTAATATCAAAGGTAAATCTATTCTTAATATACAATCTAAACATTGGAATAAAATCAATGAATTAAAAAGATGTATTAGTGATAAGTTTTCAGTCAATATTGAGGTTGATATAACATTTATGCAATTATATAAGCATTATTGTAAGTATTGTAAAAATAATGAGTTGAGTAATATTGCGAGCAAACAATATTTTGAGAAATATTTAGTGAAATTTATACCGCGTAAATATATTATGTATAAAAAAGTGTCTTCTCAATTTTGGAAATAATATTTACATATATTATATAATGAATGACAACCAAGAGGATGAACTCAACGTGACGGTGGAAGATAAAAAAAATTTTATAAAAAAACTTTTTAACCAAACACAGAAATATTATAACAGTCTCAATGAAAAGGAAAACCTTGACAGCATAGAACAAATTCATAAACAAAAAGCCAATCACATATTGTCATTTAATTGGCTCAAAACAAAGAGTAAGCATCTAAAACAATTTATAAACGGGTTCTATAAAGACAACCCTGAGGACGAAGTTTCCCCGCTTTTCGAAAAGTTAGCCTATGAGTATGAAATAGAAGATTACCCTGAGGGTAATCCCTTGAGGAACTCACTCAAAAGTAAGTGGCTAAATAAAGGTGAACCTATTCATGGAAGCAATAATGACATATATACGAATTTTAACCTACTTATATTTGAAAAACTTTTTGGGTATGAACCTTTTAACATACGATACCCCCCCACAAAAAATCCTGGAGACTCGATGTGGACGGATTATCAGCTTATTACAGAAGTATTAAATAAGATTAAAAATGATAATAAAAATAATAAAACTAAACCAATCGGTGGTCGCAAACGCAAATCTCGCCGTCATCGTCGTAGAAAATCAATGAAAAAGTCACGCAAATCTCGTCGTCGCAAATCAAAGAAATCTCGTCGCCGTAAAACACGCCGTCGTCGTCGCAAATAAATATTCACATATAACGAAAAATAATTTTTAAAAATTAAAATTTACCCCCTCAGATTTTCTTTTTTAAAATATGCAGGGAGAGATAAATTGTTTTTTTTTAATTTTATCAATAATTAAATCATAGTTATTGATAAAACTTTATCATAAAATACCCTTTACCATAGTTTTTAGTCAAATTTCCATATAGAATCATAATAACTGACACCTTCATTGGGGTTTTGAGGTTTATATCCTTTACTGTAACTGGGTCTGTATATTACTGATTCTCCTCCCAATCGATTGTCAGCACCATCTTTTAACATTTTATTAACATATGTTAAATCGACCTTATTTTCTTCAATTGATTCTTCTTGTTCATTTAACATACTACTTTCATCTGGGAATTTATTAATCATCTCATTTACCTTTTCTTTCATCATTTTTCTCCAATCTTTTCCATATTTATCTGTTTTTACATTTGAAACACCACAATTTTTACATTGTTCATTGATTCTACATCCATCTCTATTTATATCATATGGAACATAGTTTCCATTATTATCCATTCCACTCTTATCATAATCAACATAATCATCATCACCTTCTCTTAGACAACTCCAATTACATTTTCTATAATAACTTGATTTTCCATCAATAACGTTTGTAAAAATATTTGTATCGCAACTATCATTGATAGAAGTAGGAGCAGAACAATTCTTAGGACATTGAGAACTTTGAACCGGTTCAGGATCATTTTGAATTCTATCATTTATTTTTTGATCGACATTTTTATTACGTTCTTCCTGTGCTTTTTTTCTTAATTGTTCTTCTGCTTGGGTTTTTCTTAATTTTTCAGCATCTATGGCTTGTCGTTGTCTTTTTCGAATAATTTCACGTTGTCGTTGTCTTAATTGTTCTTGTTTATCTTTTTCTTCTTGTTCTTTTTGAATTCTAAGTTGTCTTGCTCTTTGTTCTCTTAGTCGTTGTTCTTCAATTTCTCTTTGTCTTCTTTGTCTTTCTAAACGAGCGACTCTTCTTTGTTCTTCTAATTTGTTATCTCTTTGAAGTTCAGCTTGTAGTAGTTGTTGTCTTTTTGCTTCTTCTCTTTGACCTTCAATTCTATTGTCTCTTTCTCTGGCTTCAGCTTCAGTTAATTGTCTTTGTCTTTCTTGTTGAATACCTTGAGAGTTGGGGTTATTATCTTGTTTCGCTACTCCAGCGTTTTCACCGAATTCACTAGGACAATATTGTGCTAACAATTCATCTTTTTTAGTTTTATTTGGAGCAGACCTTAATCTCATTTTTTGATGAAATGAAAAATTACAATTATCAATATTTTTAAATGTTTCTTTAACTTCTTTGGGTATAAATTTAATGTAATCAATAGGTCTTCTTCCGCGTTGTTTATTTCTTGTTAAATTATTATATATATCATAATTACTGCCAATAACCTTTAAATTTTTAGCAGGTGCTCCTTCGTTATGTGCTGTCTCTATAAATTTATTATCCACAAATATATTAACATCATATCCTCCCTTATCATTTTTTCTATTTTCATATTTTAATACATATGGACCTTGTTCTAATAATCTTTTATATCTTTTACCGCTTTTACCCTTAAATATACTTCCATCTGACGTATATCCATCTCTATAAACACCAAATGTAGTTCCATTATTATTTTCATCAGTAGATATCCCCCAATTACCTTGAATAGTATTAAATAATATCTGTCCAGATGGGATAGCGATTTCAATATCATAATTTTCTAATTCAGGTAATGTTATTTGTTTAAATTTATTATCATTAAAAACAGTTTCCTGATTATTGATAAATCCTTCCCTATGAAAGAAAAAATAATATAATCCTAATACTAAAAATATTACCAATAATATCATTAACAATTTTAACATATATATATGTTAAATATTATATTTTAGAAATAATAATATCATGGTATGTTATATATAAAATGTGCGATGAAGATACATTAGATAATTATAATAGACAATTAGGTGGAGAAAGTAAAGAAAAAATAAGAAAAATATGTGATAGTTTGCCAGGTAAAGACAAAAAAATATTTAAAGAGTTAATGGAACATTTCGCAAAAAGTAAGACTGATTTCGACCATTTAAAGAATAAAGACATTAAAAATTTTAGATTAAAAGCACTTCATGTTCTTATAAAATCTAGACAATTTAAACAATTAGGAGAAAAAGAAGATAAAATATATGTTGAAATACTTAAGAGAACCGGTTATTCAATTGGGGATGTGCTAATATTATTTTTAAAAATAACGGCATATTTATTATTAAGTATAACGGGTATGAAAATAATTAGACGATTTAGTGGTCCGTTCAGTCCATTAAATATGTATGACGACCATGCTCCATGGCAATATTCATGGTATAGTATGATGGGAGAAAATCAATCAAAAGGATATAAAGCAAAATGGTTTGGTAAATTTATAAATAAACACCCGGGAGGCGATAAAGAAAAAGTATCAACATTATATGATTTAGTGAGGTCAGCATGGGCTGGTGGAGTGACTTTACCACTAGCATTAATACATACTGCTTTTAAAGTATATCATGATTATATTGCTGGAGAAAATAGAAAAGATGGAAAGCCTGGGCGAATAATGAATGCGTTAAATGGAAAAGGAGGATTTAGTTCAATGTTAATGATAATATTTACACCAATTTATTATGTTGTAAGTGTATTGTTATTTGGAATACTTGGATTATTATTTTCTGGACCAACACAAATATGGGATTTATTAGTGAATAAAGAAAGACATTTTATGAAATGGCCATTTGGATTAACAGGATTTGCAGCTTACACATTAGGGTCATTCATTAATTTTTTCAAATTAATATTCTTCATAGTATTTCAATCAATAGTAAGTGTCATAATATGTATTCCTACATTTATAGGATTTTTAATATGGACAATAGGACAATTTTTAGGTGATTTAAAAGATGGAATCGTAACAGAAGATGGTGTTAGTAGAAAACCACCTTATATTTATCTTCTAAGAAACTTAATAAAATCTAAATATTTTGTGGCGTTTGTCTTAACGTTATTAACAATGTTTAAAACACAACTATATTTCCAAGAAGGAGTTATGCCATCACCGGGATGGATTCCTAGCGTATTTTCAATTCCATTATTAGTAACATTCGTATTATGGATAAAATCCTTTTTTTCAGGAAATAAATAATTTATTTATAATTGAATTAAAAACAAATTCAAATATAAAACTATATGGGTAAAAAGAGCAAACTCAAGAAAAAAAACAAAAATAAAAATAAACAACCACCAACTATAACGCATAATACTCCTTTCGTAAGCGTATGCACACCAACATATAATAGAAGACTTTTCGTACCTCAACTAATAAAATGTTTCAAAAATCAAACATATCCAAAAGAATTAATGGAATGGATAGTGATAGATGATGGGGAAGATTCAGTAGCGGATTTATTTGAAGGAGTAGAATGCGTTAAATATTTTAGATATGAAGAAAAAATTAAGTTAGGAAGAAAAAGAAATCTAATGCATGAAAAGTCAAGTGGCTCAATATTAGTTTATATGGATGATGATGATTATTATCCACCTAATAGAGTTAAACATGCGGTTTTTAGATTAAATTCTAGACCCGAAGCTCTTTGCGCAGGAAGTAGTGCGGTATATATTTACTTTAATGATACAGATATGATGTATCAATTTGGCCCGTATGGGCCTAGTCACGGAACAGCAGGAACATTTGCTTTTAAACGAAAACTTTTAGAAACATCAAAATATGATGATGAGGCCGAATTAGCAGAAGAAAAAGGATTTCTACAAAATTATACAGTCCCTTTTGTTCAATTAGACCCTGAACAAACTATACTTGTTTTTGCTCATCAATTTAATACATTCGATAAAAGAAAATTATTAGAAAATCCTCATCCCGATTATGTTAAACTATTAAGTATGAAGCCGAAAGCATTGATAAAAGATAAAGAAATGTTAAAATTTTACTGCGAAGTTTAATTTTTTATAATTAATTAAAATATTAAACTATAATATAAATGGCTAGAAAGATGGGAATTCTTAAAAGATTTAAAAAATTACCTCTTTTGGTAAGAATCGGTGCTTTTATGGCATTATTTTTTGGAGTTAGATGGTTCATGAATAAGTATTTAACTGGGAAAGAAGGATTTAGTAATAGTGGAAATAAATTTGTTCTTTTTCATATGAATAAATGTGGATATTGTAAGAAGATGATGCCGGAATGGGATAAATTTTCGAGTAGTTATAACGGAGATGTTGAGATTAAAAAGATTGAAGCTAGTTCAGGAAATCCTCTTTTAAACAAACACGGTGTTGATTCATATCCAACTATTATGTTATTAGACGCAAATGGAAATAAAGTTAAAGATTATGAGGGTGATAGAACTGCGTCAGCATTTAAATCATTCTTGAATTAAATAATAATCTAAATATCTATAAATCCTAGCAATATCTAATTTACTTATATTATAATTATCATTATCAAATAATTCTAATATATCTTCCATATCCTTTGTATTTCTTAAATGTATTAAATATGATAACATGTCTTTTCTATCCATATTTAATTGCTTACATAAATTTTGTATAAAAGTACTATTATTATATTCTGTTGAATATTTCGTCAAAACCTTAGTAAATCTCACACCATCTTTCGGTTCAAACTTTATTTTTTTATTTTTTTTTAGTTGTTTATGATAAATGAAGTTATTATAAAATGTTTTGATAAGAGAACTCATTTCATTAAATGTCCAAATTTGCTTTTGAAAAGTTATCCTATCAATGTAATCTGAAAAACATATATTCTTTAATATCTTTAAATAATACTGTACAGATTCTTCATCATCATATTTTGATAATACATCTATTATATTTTCATGAAATAATAACCCAACACTTGTCCTATCAGTATCATTCATCAATAAATGATGTTCATTGATTTTATAATAATTATTTAATAAATCTTTTGTTATTTCTTTAGTATCTTCGTTATATGTTTTAGGATGAAACATATTATTAATCAACTTATTTTTTAAAATACTTTCCTGCTTTTTATAAATATCATGTGCTGACTTCAACTTTCTTAAATCACCTCCTATAAATTCAACTAAATTATTCATTAAATCCATCTCTAAATTTGGCATTAATAATCCTAATAAATTTTTCACCTGTTCTTTAGTCGGCATCTTTATTTCTATGACATCACATATCTTCATCATCTCTTTTATCTTTTTATCAATATGATAATTACCTATACATATAATAGGATTCATAGTAATTTGTTCTTTTTTTTGTTTTTTAGTTTTTTTAGGTCTTATGAGTTTTATGAGCGCATTTATACCGCCTTTGTCACCGCTATTCATTCCATCTATTTCATCCATTATTATTGCTATTTTCTTTGATGTTTGATGAAAAAGAGATAAAATGTTTTTATCGCTCATGTTATGTTTAGTTATATCTTCAATTATATTTTTATTTCTTACATCTCCAGCATCAAATAATATCACATCATAATTCAACTTTTTCAATATATTTTTTACAAATTCTGTTTTACCACTACCTGGAGAACCATAAATATATATTCCTCTTTTTGTTAATAGATTTCTTTTATTTTTTTCAAAAAAATCTAAATAATTTATTAAAAATATTTCTTGATTTTGTCTATTTAATAACTCATTTATATTTAACAAATCCATTTAATTTATTATTTCTTTTAAACTTTTATATCATTATTATCATTAATAATTTATTCATATCTAAATTATTAATATTTAACATATCCCTACATTTGTTATTCCATCCCATTCTATCTCACAATTCTTTGCCCATTTACACTTCTCTTTTCTTCCATTTGCTCCATCATAAGGCGCTACTGAAAAATCTTTATCTTGTTCGCATGCTCCTTTTTTTCCGGGTGCTCCCGCTAAAGTTTTTCTACATATACCTTTATTACCTGGCTTATCTGTTATATTTTCCCAATAATCAGGACAAGTTGGAACCTCCGGTGGAAATATTGACTCGTCTTTAGCATTTTTTAACATACTTGAAACTAATAACATAAACACTATAAATATTATTAAAGCTGCTATTAATATAGTTTTTTGGAATTCCTGCATACTAATATAAATAATAATATATTATTTTTTATTATTATATATTTATATATGAGCGGTCGTGTAAATATATTAGGAAATAATAACGGCGGAGTTTTTAATTTATATGATAAAATACCTGTTCAAAGTAACTCATCTTCTTATAGAGATGCTATGACCGGTGGATGGGAAAATTCATTATTATCTAATTTATTTTTTTCTGCTGAAAATATTAGAATTGTTCAAAATGGATTAAAAGCCGGTGTCTATAACGCTTCTAACGGTAATTTCAGAATCGGCGATCAAAATGAAGATACTCTTAAAATTATTATGAGAAGTATATTCCTTCAAAATGCTAAAAATAATCATTCTAATATCACTCAACAAATTCAACGTTTAAATAATTTAGTTTTAGAATATGCCGTTCCTCAGGTCTATGGAGAAGCAGAAGGATATCTCAAATATAAACATGATATTAGCACTTTAGCAACTCCCCTTATGCCCCCTGTTTCAACCTATCATTCTAATCTTTTAGAATTAAAAAAATTATTTTAATTTATCATTAATTATATTTAATCATAAATTATTTAATCTACTTACCACTCTTCACCTTCTTCTTCTTCTTCTTCCTTACATCCAATCCATACAACTTCACCTTTCTATCTACTAAATATTTCTCATATTCTACCTTCAATACTCCCAACTCACCCAGCCACATATTCTCTACTGTCTTCTTCTTCAACACTTCCAATGCCTTCTTTTTTATCTCACACTCATTCATCAATCTCATATAATTCTCCTCCTCCACGCTCTCTATCGTCATCTTCCTTAAATACTTATATTCTTCATCTTCATCTACCATATCATATCCTCTACTCTTCAACAACTCTATCACCTCAACCTTCTTTTTCTTCCTCAAATCTATCACATCATCACACTGCTCTTTTATAAATCTCGCCTTATTACTTAATACCTTCAACTCACGCTCTAATCTCTTTATCAAATATTCCTTCCTCTTCCCATACATATCATATCTTACTCCATAATATTCCTCTATTATCTCATAAACATTCTTAAACTTCTTTAATTGCTGTTTCTTATTAAACAAATGCATATTATTTATCGTCTTATAACTATACAACTTCAATGACTTCTCCAATTGATTACAATTATCATCCAACTTCTTTGTAATATATTTTCCCAATATAGTTGGATGAAACTTTATTGTAAAATCAACTATCGCATCAGTACTCATATCTTTATATGATTTTACTACTGGTGTCTTCTTCTTTCCTCCTTTCTTTGCCTTATCATCCATTAAATCTTCCAAATCCTCCTTAAATTTAGTCGTCCAGTAACCAATCGGTAATTCTGTTACTCTAATACTATCTGAACTTACTACTTCATATTTCCCTTTAAATAAATATCTATTATTTTTTAGTTTTGTAATGGTTCCTTTGAAATTATTGTAATACGGTTCAATCTCAATATTTTCCTTCTTCTTTAGTATCTTATTTCTCAAATAAATTATCAAATCTAATGGATTATAACATAATCCTTCATAACTAAATCCCGTTCCAATCCCCTTTCCTCCATTCACTAATGTCATCGGTATAATAGGAACATAATAATCCGGTTCTATCGATTGACCATCATCATCCAAATAATTCAATAATGGCATATCTTGAGGAGGATATATATGTTCAACTAATGGATTCAATAGTGTAAATATATATCTTTCACTAGCACTATCTTGACCTCCCTTTAATCTCGTCCCAAACTGACCATTCGGCATCAACAAATTAATATTATTTGAACCTGGAAACCATTGTGCCATTCCTACAATCGCCTTATTCAAACTCATTTCACCATGATGATATCCTGAATGTTCTGATACATAACCAGACAACTGCGCTACTTTAATTTCTTTCGTTAGACGCCTTTTAAACGCACTATAAAGAATCTTTCTTAGACTTGTCTTCAATCCATCTATCGCATTTGGAATACTCCTCTCGCAATCATACTTTGAATAATGTATCATTTCTTTATCTATAAAATCTTCATAATTAACTTTACTTCTATTCGTTGCTAATACATCATTTCTATTGTAATTCTCCAACCATACTTTCCTATCATCCGCTCTTGTCTTATTAAATACCTTATCTACAGCATTATCTGATGTTTCTCCAGTGTAATTAAAAGTTATAATTCTTTTATTTTTGAAATATTCTTTGAATTCTTTTCCAGTACTTGTCCCTAGACCTTTATAATACTTAATATTCCATCCCTTCCCATCATTATTTTTCACTTTCCATTCAGTATATTTACTTTCATTATAAAATGACACTGTTTTTCTTCCCTTTGTTGCTTTTAAGATAGGAGTATTCATATATCCTATAAACTTATCTACCTTAAACAAATCACTCCATTGAGACTGAAACAAATTAATACATAATCCCTTAATATGACTTCCATCCAAATCCTGGTCCGTCATAAACAATATCTGTCCATATCTCAATGATTTCATCACTTCATCTTTAGTATATGTTTTATTTGACTGAAGCCCCAATATCTTTTTAATATTTTTGATTTCTTCATTATCATTAAATTTTTTCATATTCACATCCTTAACATTCATCAATTTACCCTTCAGTGGAAATACTCCAATCGTATTTCTATCATCCTTAGTCAATCCCGACATTATACCTGATTTTGCTGAATCTCCCTCACACAATATCAATATACACTGATTTGACCTTGCTCCTCCTGCCCAATTCGCATCTGTCAGTTTTGGTAATCCTCTCAATGTTGATACCTTTCTTCCATCTGTTTTCTTTGATGCTTTATTTTCTTTTACTTCATTTAAACTTAGCGCTGATTCCATCACTCCCATCTTTGCCAACTTATCAATCAACTTATCACTCACTTCACACTTTGAACCAAACTTACTCACTGGTGTGTTCATTGATTCTTTCGATTGACTGTCAAATGACGGATTTTCAATCACACAGTTCAAAAACAACATTAGTTGTTCTTTAATTGTTACTTCCTTTACTTTAACCTTCTTTTTCTTTTCAATATATGCTTGCATTTTTCGGGTAATTTGCTTAAGTATGTAATCTACATGTTTTCCTCCACGAACTGTATTTACTCCATTCACAAATGATACTTGAGTAAATTCATCCACTGGACTTAAACACACTACATATTCCCACCTTTCATCTGACTTTTCATAAAGTCTTTTATTATCATCTTTATCCCCTATATAAAGATTCACATATTGCTCAAATGTTTTAATTGGAACTAAGTTTCCATTGAATTTAACTGATATTGTTTTATCTGTCACCGCAGCTACATCATATGTTCGCTTCTTAAACAAATTAAACATATCATCTGTCAAATTATTTATTCCAAATCTCTTATAATCTGGCAACCATGTAACTTTAGTGTATGGCTTTTTTGATGATTTCCTTACCGTTGGCTTACATATCTTTGACAAATTATTCTCAAATCGTTGAGTATATTTAAGTCCTCGAGTATGATCTACCGTTTCAATCGTTCCCCATAATGAGTAGATAAGAACCAACTTAAATCCAAATCCATTCTTTCCACCAACTATCTTTTTTTCTTTTTTATCATAATTAGTTGATGTTCTTAGATGTCCAAAAATCATTTCTGGAATCCATATCTTATACTCCGGATGCTTTTCAACGTCAATTCCATTTCCATCATTAAACATTGTTATAACACCTGTTTTCTTATCCACACTAATTTCAATATTTTTTACATTTAGATTTTTAGAACCACGTTTTCCTTTCATTCTAATCGCATGATCTCTCGCATTTACAATTCCTTCATCGAAACATTTAAATAAACCTGGTATCCATTTATACTCTTTGTATTTAAATTCATCTCCGCTCAAAATCCAATTCTTTATATCATCCTCATCTACCTGACCTATATATGTGTCAGGAGCATCAAGTATATGTTGAATATCAGTTTTCTTTTGATATGTTTTAGACAAATGTTTCGACATTACAATTATTATATTAAAATAATTACTTTTAAATTATTTCAATTTAAAATATTTAGTAATTAAATACCCACATATACCAATCATTTAAATAATCACCCCAACTTTGTCCTCCCGTCTTTTTATATTCAACATTTAATCTTCTTTCCGCTTCTTTTAATAATCGACGTAATTCTTTCACTTCTTCTTTAGCACAATATAATGGGTTTCTAAAAAGAACTATGCGTTTGTTATTTTCCATTATATAAATCATTTTATTTTTTTCTTGAAATATTATATAATGGTTAAAAGAGTACACAGATCTGAAAGTGATGGTAAATACCACATTAAAGGTAAGGCATTCCAGATGCTTATCGGTTCTAGAGCACAGGTTTGGCACGGAACCGCATACAAAACTGCTGGTAATTTAACTAAATCTCACCTCATGATGAATAAACATGGACGTGTTGTTTCTAAAAAGAAGCATAAGACTGCTAAGAAGGAGAAGAGACTTGAGAAGGCCGGATACTTTACTAAGAAAGGTAAGTTCGGTGCTGTTAAGAAGGGAAAAACTCGTCGTCGTCGCAGAAAGTCTAGCAAAAAGGGCAAATCTCGTCGCAGACGTCGTTAAATTTAGCAATTCTATAATATAATTTTTTTATCTAACTTTATATTATAAATTATGCCTGAAACTGAAGAAGAACCTACATCAACGCCCATTGCGGATCAGGTCCATAAGGCCCACGTAGACGCAGATCAAGCAAATGAAGCCCTTGAAAAAAAACGTATAGCGCATCGTCAAGAATTCCTTAATAAGCACCATCTCGAACCGAAAAGCGGTGGAAAAAGACGCAGAAGACGCAAAAGTCGCAAAGGACGTAAATCCCGTAAATCTCGCAGAAAGAGCAGAAAGTCCCGCAGAAAGGGCAAAAAGGCTCGTCGCAGAACTCGCAGACGCAGACGTCGTTAAATTTAGGAAAACTAATGTAATATAATTTAATAATATTAAGTTATATTATAGAATATGAGTAAAAATAATGTAAAAATAGGTGGTTCTGGGTCAGATGATGTTGGTGATACAGGCTTTAATATAGATGACTTTAGAACTAATAGGAAGGAAGGAAGGAAGGAAGCAAGCGTCGGCGGAAAACGCAGACGCAGACGCAGAAAAAGCGGTAAAAAATCAAGAAAATCTAGAAGAAAAGCAAGAAAATCTCGCAGAAAGGGCAGAAAATCCCGTCGCAGAACTCGCAAACGCAGACGTCGTTAAATTCAAAAACTAAATTATAATTTTTTAATTAATTAAAATTATAATTAATATTTTTCTTCTTCATCAACTAATTTTTGTCCAATAGTTCTTTCATGTAAAATACGAATACGTTTTCTAACAGAAATTTGAGTAGTCATGAAAGCTAAAGTGATAGCGATAGTAGTTGCTAAAGTAACAGCTGCTTCTCCTTTTACATGAAAAGGGTTATATCTAGTATCATATCTAAATAAAAACGGAACTAATTTGCTAATTTTTCTTGCGTAATATAATGTAGTGACGACTAATAATATTTGAGAGAATATGTTGGTAATTAACATAATAGTAGATTCGGCTTCAAATTCATCATCATCTTTTAAAAATAAATAATTTACAGAAACACCTACAAAAAATGCTAAAATAGCCATAACAATAACTCCTTGAAACATATGTAAAAATTTATTAGTTCTGATATGATTAATTTTTAAAATATTTTTAATAATTTTAGAATAATTAGGATGTTTTATATGAAACATATATATAAATAATATAGAAAATTTATGTAGCATTCATCAATCCAATTTTACCCCCAGTAATAATCAATAAATTATATTTTTCCTCAAATATTTTTAAATCATAATTAAAAGATTTAAGTTCTTCAACATTTTTTCTAAAACCAATAGGATTTTGTTGTTCATCGCATATAACTTCAACTGTAGAACCAATAGGATTAATAGGAGGTTCGATAGTATTAAATTCAAATGAAACATGAGCGAATTTATTCATATTAATAGCACCAGAAGGCTGATAAAATGTTCTGTCACTATTTAAACAGAAATTATAACAATATAATCCATTCTTAGCCCCACCAGAAGTTCTTTTAAATTTTTCAACATATTCATAGATACCGGAATCAAGAACATTTTCTCTATATACTCCTTGTAACAGAATACCCATATCTAGTAAAATATTTTTTTGATTGTATGCGTATGTGCCAATAGAACCAGTGATATTATACTGGTTAGGATTTGCGATTCCAGATTCGATAGGAAATACAGATGTAGACTTGATAGGTAAAATGTTGTTATATGCCCAGTTAGTATAATTAGTCCATTCATTTCTTTCAAAGACATCACTTCTTCTAAATCTAAACATATAATTTGATACTAATCCATTAGTTTCAATATCTAATACTTTAGAACCAGCACAAGATAAATGCTCATATTCGAATGGTTGTTTAATAAGTATATGATGATTTTGTTCAGCGAAAACGCGTCTTTCATCTTGTCCTAAAAATATATATGTTCCAATAAGATGAACATCACTATTCCAATCATTTCTAGTAGTATCATAATTTTCAAATGATGCTTTAAAATCACTAGGAGGTTGTAAGAAATGCCATAATTGATGTCCAACTATATTGGGATTAGGAGCAGTTCTATAACTAATGCCAGTGCTATTGCCAGACATATCATCAACATTATTAATAGTGTATAAGTTTTTGACAGGTTCAATAGTGATTTTAATAGAAATTTCTTGATATTGAATAGCGACGAGAGGAAGGGCTAATTTACTAGAATCACAGAAAAAAGAATTGATAGGGATGTAAAGTTTTCTGCCTCTAATTGACGGTTCAACTCCAGTTTCATCAACATACATAGAATTAGGATAAACATTAATATTACCACCAGCATTAGCGGGGTCATTTAATTGAATAACATTTCCCGTCATATTATCCCATAATTCTTTTTTACTTTTACTATAATCTCTTTCTTTAACGCATGTTAAATATTCACCAGAATATCTAGCAATAGTAGTTCCACCAGAAAAGATTTCAATTTCTCTAATCATAGTGCTACCTAATTCTTCAATCCATCTAAATTCATATGGTCGTAAATTATTACCACCTATACCTTGTTGATCGTATAAGAACGAACTGAATATATTGGGTATAGTAACACAAAGATATGTATCATATAATAATTCAGCATACCTAGGAATTTTAAATTCTAAATAAGTAGGGGTATTGAAATTTAATACTCTTGAGCCTTCATAATTAATACGAAAACGTTGTAATCCAAAATTAGTATGTTTTTTGTAGGTAGATTTAAAAAATGTTTTTTTAGGATTACCGTGTAATATAATATTTTCATTTCCATATGCGGTTAAATTCATAAGACCACCGGCCATTTAAAATACTATTATATATTTTTTTTAATTTTTAATTTTAATATTTAATATATTTATATATTAAATATGGATAGAAAATTAATACTAAATGTTATATCAGGACTAATATTAATAGGAGCAATAGTATTTTTTGTATTTTTTATAATTCAATATCAAAAAGATAACACAAAAGAAAATTCAAATGAATTAAATACTTCATTATCTGATTTTAAAAAAGATAAATCTAGTGAAGATAGTGAAAATAAAAATACTCAGATATTACCGATTGATATTTTACATCCAGATTTTAAACCAAGTTTAATAAAAAATGAAAGATGCCCTGATGAAACAAATACAGTAAATAAAACATTAAAAGATTATTATATGTTAGGAAGTTATAATTCATGTTCAGCAAATCCAGAGATGAATGATGTGAGTATAGAATCATTGAAAACAGTTTTAAAAGAAGGGGTGAGAGTGATAGACATTCAAATATTTAGCGTAGATAATGTTCCAATTGTATCTAAAACCGAAGTATCAAACATGAATGAAATATATTCTAGAGATTCTACTACTAGATTATCAGTTAAAGAAGTATTAGATGCTATTAAATCATATGGATTTCAAAGCGGAGGAACACAGAATTATAAAGACCCATTAATATTAAATATGAGATTAGTATTACCTGATAATGCATCTCCATATGACACGATAGCTGATAATATAAGAGAAGTATTTGGAGGAGATGGCTATTTATTAGACCAGAAATATGGTTTTGGAGGAGTGAGCAATGATAATCATAGTAAAAATAGTGTAGTGAAAATGAATATAAATGATTTAAATAGAAAGTTGATTATAGCAGTTGATTCAACCTTACCAACATATAAAGAATCTAAACTTTATAGTTTAACAAATTTATCTAGAGATACACCAGATTTTAAATATTATATTGATAGTGAGATATTAGGAAATGATAGAGAACAATTAGAAAATGATAGTAAAATTAAATTAATTATGGTATATCCTAATGATAGTAATACAAGTCCAGATGTAGCAAGTCATAAAGAAATAGGAGCGCAAATATCTCTTCTTCATTTTGGATTTTTAGGAACTGATTCAAATGGTGATATTACAAGAGGAGAATTAACTAGACATTTTAATAGAGGTAGTGCTTTCGTCCTAAAGGATATAAAAAAAAGACATATTCCACAATTTACATGTTCTCCTAATCAAGAAGAAATTAAATTATTCGCAAAGATGTCAGGTATAAGCGATACAGAAAGAATAAATATTGATAAATGCCTACAAACAGAAAAGAGTTATTGGGATGGAAGTGAATGTGTAAGTTGTTTAGATAAGGGATATGGAAATAGGAAATGCGATAATAAAACCAAAATATCGAAATGTTTTTGGCAACATAGTGATACTCCATATAGTTATTGGGATGGAGAAAAATGCAATACTTGTAAAGATAAAGATGGATGTGCTGATCAAGTAAAAGATAATTTGAAAGATTATTTATGATTGTAAATAATATATATTTATTTATATATAAATATATATGTGTGATAATAATATGAGTTTTGAAGAATGTGAATTAAGATTGTTACGTAATGCTGTAGATAAATTAGAAAAACAGTCTAAAAAAAAAATTATAATGAATCCTGAAATAAATAGAATGATATTAATATTAGAAGATTTTTTAAAAAAAACGAAACGGCCCTGTTATGGTGGAACCGCAATTAATAATATATTACCAAAAAATGATCAATTTTATGATAAGAATATAGATATACCTGATTATGATTTTTATTCTCCCACACCATTAAAAGACGCTGTTAATTTAGCAAATATTTTTTATAGAGCAGGATTTGATGAAGTAGAAGCAAAATCAGGTGTTCATCAAGGTACTTTCAAAGTATTTGTAAATTATATACCAATTGCTGATATTACATATCTTGTCGATGAAGTCTATAAAAGTATATCAAAAGATGCTATAATTGTTAATAATATATATTATACACCGCCTAACTTTTTAAGAATGAATATGTATCTTGAATTATCAAGACCACAAGGAGATGTAAGTAGATGGGAAAAAGTTCTAAAAAGGTTGACGCTTTTAAATAAAAGTTATCCATTAAGAGGAAAACAATGTCAATATGAAGATATACAACGATTATTTCAATATGGAACTAAAAATAAAATAATTAAAAATAAAAAAAGATTTAATAAAAAAGAAAATGATGAAATTTTTTTAACAGATATTGAAGAAAAAATATTCGTTACAGTGAAAGATTCATTAATTTCACAAGGATGTATATTTTTTGGAGCATACGCAAATCGATTGTATTTAAAATCATTAAAATATCTTTCGAAAGAAAATATACCAAATATACCTGATTTTGATGTTCTTTCTGATGATCCATTAAAAACGGCAACTATTTTAAAAGAAAGATTGAAGGCAATTGGAATAAAAAATATAAAAATTAATAAAAAACCTAGTGTAGGTGAAATTATAGCAGAACATTATGAAGTAAGTATAGGACCAGAAAGTATAGTATTTATTTATGAACCTCTAGCATGTCATAGTTACAATACAATCACAGTAAATAAAAAAAATATTAATATCGCAACATTAGATACATTATTAAGTTTTTACTTAGCATTTTTGTATGTAAAAAGAAACTACTACAAAGCAAACCGTATATTATGTATGAGTGAATATCTTTTTAGAGTTCAACAACAAAATAGATTAACAAAAAGAGGATTAATTAAAAGATGGGGAGATGATTGCTATGGAGAACAAGAAACGCTACAAGATATTAGAGCAAAAAAAACAGAGTTATATAAAAAATTAAAACACGACAAAAATAGTAAAGAGTATAAATGGAATTTTTTGAGATATATACCTGCTGATTACTTTAAAAATGAAAAAAAACAGAAAAGAAAATCTAAGAAATCTAAGAAAAAAAGAAAAAATAAAACTAAAAAGAAATTCTTAGGAATTATTACATATTAATATGTCCTTACATATCTCTATAAATAAACATTCCAATTTATAATATATATTATATTCTAACAATTTTGGTCTTATTTTCTTTATTAACCATTTAATTGCCAAATATATCACTACCAAATATACAAAATAAAACTGTTTCATCCTATAAGTCATCCTATCATATGGACCCCATTCATCTAAATAACTACATAATTTCGTTTTTTTATTTAAAAGTATAAAATTATGACAATCTAATACTCCAGATATTATTCTTCTACTCATATTCTTTTCATTCTTTGTAAATATCATATCTTTAATGCTATTAAAATCAAATGGATTTATAATTGATATATAAAGTATTTTTTTATTTGATTCTCTTTCTTTGAATAAGTATGGATATAGTCCATCTAAAAAATAATTATTTTCTATACTATGATATTCATTACCATCTATTAAATATGGTATATGTATTGATGATAATATTGTATTTTTTAATTCATCTCTAGTGCTGTAATTTTTTTTTACTATTTGATTTTTATTATCCATATCAAAATATGTTATGTATAGTTTATTTTCCTTCACTATTTCAAACTCTTCATCTTTTAAATTATCAATGATTTTTATTATTATATCTTTCACATATTTAAAATTACAATCTAACACATAATTCTTTTTTAATTCCTCATATAAATCTGTAAATATCTCTAATTTATTTAATAAGTAAAGAGACCCTAACAAACTTCCAACGCTTGCTCCTGAAAACCGTTCTACTTTAAAATAACCTTTCTTCTCCAATCCCTTTATTAACTTTAAACATCCTAACGCATAATAACCATTCAATGCTCCTCCTTCAATTACTATATCTAATTTTATTGGAGTTTCTGGTATCTTATAATTTAATATTAAATTTTCTATATAATCAATCATTAATAAATATATTTAAAATTAATTACATATATTTACGCAATATGACTAGTTTAACTAGACCTAATTGGAATGAATATTTCAAAGAAATTGTTCAAGTAACTAGTAAAAGAAGTCCATGTCATCGTCTTAAAGTTGGATGCTTACTTGTAAAAGATAATCGTATTATTAGTCAAGGGTATAATGGATTTTTACCTGGATGTATTCATAAATCAATTGTTAGAAACAATCATGAACAAGCAACTGTACATGCTGAACAAAACGCATTAGCTGATTGTGCTAAAAGAGGAGTAAGTTGTTTAGATGCGACTGCTTATATAACGCATTATCCATGTATAATTTGTTGTAGATTACTATTAGCATCTGGAATAAAAGAAATAAAATATTTAGAAAATTATAAAAATGATGAATTAGTTAAATATTTTGCGGATCAACTAAAAGTTAAAATTATAAAAATATAAATATATAGTATATGTCATCAGCATCTACTGATAATTTATTTGAAAAATTAATCAATATATTAAGAACTGCTGGAAATATTGTAATTGGAACTGTAAATGTTACAGTAATTTTAATTGATATGGCAAATGATTTTAGAAATGGAACAGAAGTTGGTGATGAAAACTGGATCAAGATTAAAGATGCTATTAGTAGAAGTAGCACTAATGATTTAAAATTAGATTCTGCTAAAGTTTATAATATTATTATGAGGTCAATGCAAAGCATCTTAGATATAAATAGAGAAACTTTACAAGTAAGACTACAAATAAATTCCCCTCAAGCAAGACATTTACATAAATTATTACAAATTTATGATATTATGTTTAAAAGAATCAAAGACGAAAGAGATAATTCTATAATTGGAAATATAGTTAGCAAAATCGCACCCAGTTTTATCAGTAATATGTATAAATTAGCAACTAGTAGTAATAATGTTAAACCCGAAATATTCGAAAGATTACAAGAATTACTTAGAACTATGAATAGAATTGAATTAACATATAATTTATTGAGACCTAATCACGAAGGAAGTGTTCCTTTATTAAGCGGACATCAAAATACATTATTTAATCAAATCAATGAATATGAAGCATTAGAACAATTATTACAGAAATACATTAATGATCATAATGAATTAATGAGTGAGTTTGGAGAAACTTTTAATCAGTCACCTGAACTTGAAACTGAAGATCATATTTCGAATACTATTAATTCATGGACAGTTGCTCAAAATATAAATGATACTTTAGAAAATGTTTCAAAACAAATTAGAGACCTTAAGTATAAAGAAGGATTAGCAGGTGCTATCGAATCTTTCACTAGACAAGGAAACGACCCTGCTAGTTATCATTATGCTAATACTATTGTTAATGCCACAGAAGAACAAATTAAAGATCCACAATGGTGGACAAATAATTTATTAAATAATGATGAAACTGTTGCTAGAAGAACAATTGATACAACTACTGGTAAAGAAACTGATTTATTATCATTTGGTTCATCATTTGCAACAAAATTGTGGTCTATGACTAAAAATAATATGGGACAATCTGTTATTGATGAAGAATTAGCAAGAGACTTAATTAATGTTGTTATAACAAAACATACATTAACTTCAAAAGAAATGAGATTTGGAGATAAAGTATATGCTACAGCAGTAAATGAAAATAAAGCATTACAAACAATGGCTAGAGATATTAATATTATTCAGAATGGAAGTAATGAAGAGTATAATAAATTATTGAGGCATATGGGATATGTTTTGGGAAGAGATGTAACAGAAAAATATGGTAATAGAAGACCGCCAGCAGGATTAGGCGATGAATCTGCTACTCCTCCTCCGGCGCCTACTCCCGCACCAGCACCTACTCCCGCACCTGCTCGAGAACCTACTCCAGAAAGTGAAGAAGAAAAAGCAAGCACTCCTAATTCACTAGATATTTTAATGAACCCCGTAACTAGAAGAATGACTTATGGTGAAATTGAGGACCTAAACGACACTCCAATCATTATGATGCCTGGCGATACACCTCCACAAGATGATGATTCACCAGCATATGTTCCATCTCCGGCTCCTACTCCTGCTCCGGCTCCTACTCCTGCTCCGGCTCCTACTCCTGCTCCTGCTCCGGCTCCTACTCCGGCTCCGGCTCCTACTCCTGCTCAAGGACAAGAAGATGTTGAAATGGAAGAAGCATCTGCATCTGCTTCCTCATTACCAATTGTAAAAACTAAAAAAGGAGAAGAAGTTGAATTTACAGAACATAATATAAGAAAAAGTACAAAAATAACTAAGGCTATGCTTGAAGGAGAATTAAAAAAGAGAGGAGTAGATACAACCGAATTAAGTACTAAAGATGATTTAAGAGATGCTATGTTAAAAGAATTAGGATTTGGAGGTCTAAGAAAAAGAAAAAGAGGTGGAAAAAGAAGAAGAAAAACTAAAAAAATTAAAAGAAGAACAAAGAAAAATGGAAGAAAGAAAAAGAAAAGAAAGACTAGACGTTCAAAAACTAAACGCCGTAAAAAGAGATAATTTATATTCTACAATGAAATATTAATGTTGAATCACTACCTATGTTATAGTAATCTAATGTCATGTTATCATTTAATACTCTACCTCCATATGTTAAGTAAAAGTATCGCGAGTCAATATTAAACATATTTAAAATAATTTGTTTTATATTTCTCACACAATCAATACTTTTAAGTTCGTATAACGGTGTGTATTTTCTATTGTAATCTTTTATTGAATTAAGTCCAGTTATGAATATTTGCATTTTAATTAATATAAAATAAAATCTATTTTATATCAATTTAAATTTCACTCATGTATTTACTTAGTTTATTGATACTATAAAAAGAAAAGCCAAATAATAATGTTTTAACGATATACCCTGTGAAATTGGGATTGCCGTCTTTTGAGTATAAAGATGGAGCATACTTTACAAATAATTTTTGAACATAAGGTAACTGGAATATAAAATACAATGTCATAATTAATACTGGAGTCTGCATTTCATCATATAAATTATCAAGATGGTCTTGTTCATATTCACTATTTGTGTTTCTATTGATGATTTTGTTGAAATCTTCATCATCTTTAATGTAATCTTCATCGCTTTTATTGGGGATATAATTAACTTGAACATTAGGATCAATAGTAACACGATTAGTATTAGTTGGGATATCTCTACTGGGAAGAGCGGTTAAGTTAGAACCAGCAGCTTCTTGAATACCATTAACAATTTGATTAATAGATTCTTTTGATAACTCAGTAGGGTGTGGAGTATTATCATTAATCTGAAGTTTAACATTTTGAACCGTATTTTCATTAGGCAAACTATCAATACTTGTCACATCAACTGACATATTTATATTTTAAAGATAATACTAAACTATAAATATTACGCAAATTCTACAATTTTCTTATTTTTATCACAATCTACAGCATTCAAATTATATTTATAACATTTATCATTAAATTTATAAATCTTATTCTTAATTTTACTCATTTTAGGAGCTCTAAATACAATACAATTTCTATCATTACAAACTTTTCTAAATAATGTAGCCAATCCTAATCCTAATAATAATGATATTATATTTTTACCAAAGTCACTGTATATTAATCGTCTTATATGAAACATCTATATATAAAATATATATTATATTAATTACCTTGAACACTGTATTGTTCAATTTTTTTCATATCTTTTGGACATTTAACGCTTTTATAATCAAAATTAAAACAATTATCTGCTTTGTCTTTAAAATCTATTTTATCAACATTAGATGGATTGGGATAAACATAAATTATTTTTTTATCCGGTTCAGTAATATAAATTATAAACATACCAATAGCAAAACTTATTAAAAATACTTTAATATTGATTAATTTTCCCAACTTACTTAATTTAGAAAACATATGTTATATAAATTAAGTTTATTTTTTATTTTTACTAGATAAAATTTTATATTTTTCAGTCATTATCTCATTATTTTCATCTGTAATTTTTACATTAAAGACTTTATTTGGAGGAGCATTCTCTTTATAAAATGGAGTATTATCCATATTTTCTACAAATCTAGTTTGATATTTAATGTTATCTAGTTTATCTAATGTTGTTTTTAAACCGTCATTGTATAATTCAAAAGCGTCATATAAAAATTGTTTATTATTTGTTTCATGATATTCATTTATGTTATTTCTGTATTGTTTTAATAAATTTTCAACATGACCATTTAATAATTTAATTGATTCCATCCTATTATAATCACCAGTTTCACCATTAAATTCTAATTTAAAATTATTATTTTTTTCATTATACTGTTTTTCTAAATTTAATCGTTTAGTTTCTTTTTTAGAAAGGGTATTGCTAAGATTTTCAAATTTATTCATAGTATAATCTTCTGTCTGGAATCCAAATAAAAGGTCTAATTTTAATTTTATTATTTCACTTTTTACTTTTTCTATTTTATATTTTAATTCATCTATCGCTTTTTCATATCTTTCAAATTTTGCTAATTTCATTTTTAAATTTAATTTACAAGGCTCATTCGCACCACATTCTACTGATATTATACCATTTTCTCTTTTAAAAACCATTCCTCCATTTTTTTTACATACAACACATTTTCTAATAATTTGACTAATTTTTTCTTTTTTTTGATCGGTTGGAATATTTTGTTTAATAATATCCATTTTTTTTCTTAAATATGGTGCTTCATATTTTTCTTTCATTTTATAATATTTTTCTATATTCCTATTATATTTTTCTATATTACTCATTTAATATTAAATGTTATAAAAATTTTTATGTAAATTCACAAAATCACTTTCAAATTTAGGAAGATTAGTTATCATTTTCTCCGTTTCCTTCTTTTTTTCAATATTTAATTCTCTTATCTTATTCAAAATATATCCTTCTTTCAATAAATTATTTTGTTTTTTTTGAAGAGGTGTAGGTTTATTTTTGTATTTATATAAAAGTGCTAAACCAATTATCACTACAAATCCTATAAACATACCAATATTAATAATAAAATTATTACTAACTCTTTTTTCTTTATTAACATTCTTTAAAGTTTCACTTAAAAAGTATTTAACACCCGGTTCTGTTAAAATTGCATTTTTTTTAAAATTCATTATTGATAAAATATATTGTTAAAAAACTAAAAAATATTATACACAATATTTATAAATGAGCGAAAATAACATTGAAGTTTCAGAGAAAGAAATTAAAACAACTATAAGTGTTGGAGTATCAGTAGGAATATTTTCTTTTATATTTATAATTTATTTCATTATTAAACAATTAATAACTAAAGGTTCTTCTAGAACTATAAGCACTTTAATATTTACAATAATAATAATATTAATAGTTGTTGGTATTCAATTAGGTATTGATTTTTCAAATTTAAAAATATTTTGTGGAAGTTTTCAGACTGGTAAGGATGCTAATATGTTATTATTAAAAAATGGCATGACTGCTTTATTTATATTTGGGTTATTAGCGTTAATATTATCAATAATGCCTTCATGGAAAGCACCATTCTCAAATACAATAGGATATTTATGTGCAGCTAGATTTTCATTTGTAAATACTAAAAAGTTGATAGATAGAATATTAGATGCTGTTAAAGGGTCGGTTGGTAATTCAAATAAAGCATTAGAAGTATTAAGTAGATGTCGTCAAGATAAAAGCGTCATGATTAATGATATGAATCCAAAAAATATAAATAAATATTTAGATATTATTGGATATAATAAAAGTGTTGACCCTGGATACGATATACAAGTTCGAAAATTAAGAAAAGTTATAAATACTAAAGATGATATATCGTCATTTATTTGGTATTTATTAGCAATATCATTAGTTGCTACTATAAATTCAAATAATGTATTTGAAATGTCATGTAGACAAAATCCAGAATTATTAGCAGAAACAGCACATTCAAAAGCAGTTAATAAAGCATTCGCATAATTAAATATTAATTTATATTTTTTAATATTTAATTGAATTTAATTGAATCTATTGTAATTAATATAATATAAAACTCCTAAATAACATAATATTGCTGTTACTATCACAACTAACCATAATGGTAATATAGTCTTTTTACGAGTTCCCAATCCAAATTGTCTTAGGCTATCATTATCCCATATAAATGATGGTTTTGTTAATAATATCAAAACATATAATCCCAAAAAGGTTAATACAGATATCATTGTCACATTTTTTATGACAAAATTTCTTATAGAATTTGAAAGTAACATATAAACTTATATATACATTAGTTTAAAAAAATATTATTTATTACTAAAAATTAATCATAATCTCCATGATTATCTCCATCATCATTATCACCATAATCATCATCTTCTGGTAAGTTTGATAATGACATATTACGATTTATCATATTTGAATCATATCTCTCTTCTTCCTGCATCTTCATCATAAACATCTCTTTAAACATCTCCCTATCTACATCATCTAAATCACTATTCTTCCCCAACTTCAAATCATTCAACATCTCCATATCCATCTTTTCTCTCTCTTTATCATATTGAAACTCATCATACTCAAATAATGCTTTCTTCTGACCTAATCCCCAATCTCCCAATCTATGCTCTTTCATTAAATTCTCAA
>MDTC01028835.1_pt1 | contig 25183 bp, 27 predicted proteins | sample 811181 | NCBI WGS metagenome assembly MDTC01 (sample SAMN05326644, study PRJNA326480) | marine metagenome | isolation source: seawater | place: Pacific Ocean: North | collected 2011
TATGCTCCCAATGTAGCTCTAAAAATAATTGATAGAGCCATTCAAATTCATGGTGGTGAGGGAGTATCTCAATTAACACCTCTTGCTTCAATGTATGCTCATATGAGAACACTGAGACTTGCTGATGGTCCAGATGAAGTCCACAGAAGGGCAGTTGCAAGACATGAACTAGGCAAATATATGGTTTAACAAAATTGCCTAATAATTTAATTTTTTATGATACAGAAACAACTGGAATCCATAAGGATTTCAGTCAGATTATTCAATGTGGATCAATACTCACTGATATTTTCTTAAACACAAAGGACCAACAAAATATTAGTAGCGCGCCTTTGCCATGGGTAATACCTCAACCAAGGGCAATGCTAACAAATAAAAAAATTAATTCTTTCAAATCAAACACTTCTCATTATCAAATGATGAAAGATATTCAATTTCAATGGAAAGATTGGTGTGCTGACTTTCCAGCTATCTTTGTTACTTATAACGGTCATGCATTTGATGAAGAGCTAATGAGAAGACAATTTTGGTGTAACTTACTAGAGCCATATATTACTAATACCAATCAAAATGGAAGACTTGATTTGATGTTGATGATACACAACATTGCTTCTTTTTTCTCAGATGAAATCTCTATTCCATTATTTGAAGATGGACCTACCTTAAGTATTAAACTTGAACATTTGGCTAATGAGCATGGTATAGACGTCACTGACGCTCATGATGCGATATCAGACTGCAAGTTTATGATAGGTCTGTGCAAAGTTATTAAAGAGAGGATTCCAGAAGTTTTTGATTCATTTATAGAAATTTCTACAAAAGATGGAATTAAGAATCTTTTGCATTCAAATAATTTTCTTGCTTTGGGAGAGGTCTTTAGAAGACATCCTTTTAAATATCCAGTAGTTTTTTGTGGCGCAGATAATTCAAGACCGAATGACATATGTTTATTTGATTTAAGCTTTGATCCTGATGAGATAGTTAATTTGGACCTTTCTGAAATAAATAAAATGATTCAATCTGGAGGTAGAGACCTACCATTAAAAAAATATAAAATTAATAAAACCATTCCGATTTGTTCCAGCACTCTCTTATCCAAAAAAGATCATTTTGATATTGATCATAGTGAGCTCCAAAGAAGGGCTGAAATTGTATCATCTAATAAAGATTTTCAAACTAGAGTATCTCAAGCAATGGAAGACAGAATGATGAGTTTCCCTGAACCAGCTTATGTTGAAGGCACTATATATTCTGGAGGCTTCCCGTCATATAAGGATAAAGATTTAATGCAGGAATTTCATCTTTCAGATAACTTAGAACACCTTGTAAAAATTTCAAGAAATTTTGAAGATGAGCGACTTAGATTGTTAGCTGAAAGAATAATTTGTACAAAATTTGATGGAGAAATACCGGAAGATATAAAAAATAGATATGCTGATTTAATACATGAGAGAACAAAGACAGAAGGTGCATGGGGCTCGATTGAAAAATCTCTTCAAGAAATTGAAAAATTAATTGAAGAAAAAAAAGATACCGAAGATCAAAAGATTTTAATTGCTACCAAAGAACATATTTCATCAATGATTAAGTAAGTCTATTTGGTGGGCGAGGAGAGATTCGAACTCCCGACTTCCTGCGTGTCGAGCAGACACTCTAACCAACTGAGTTACTCGCCCTAATTGAAGGACAATTTTACACGCAAAACTAATAAAAAGTATATGCAACAAATCTAAAAAACTTTGTCTTCGAAAGCGCGAAGAAATCTGATAAGTTCTTAGATTTCTTCAATTTACAATTTCAATAAAAGATCATCTAGTCTTGATTGATTCATTACAAATGTTGACTTAAAGCTTTCAGCAGAAGCTTTTGCACTGTCCAAATTAGCATTATTGTCACCAACTTGTATAACGCCAACCATCGCCATCATAGAGTGAGGAGTGCATTGATATCCATACACACCGGGCACATCAAATGTTACTGCTATATCTCTGCTTAATTCCCCATTCCAGGAAGATGCTCCGTCTGGAAGCATACCAGGTATCGATGCAGAGTTATGTGCGGCGTCAGTTGCTAAAAAAGTAACGGTATCACCTGTATTTATTTTAAGAAAGGCAGGTTCAAATACCATGACTCCAGAAGCGCCCTGGTTAAGCATTTTTACTTCAAAGTTGGCAGCATGCATTTCAAAATTTAGTAGTAGTAATGTAAAAATAGTAATTTTTTTCATGATGTATACTATTATAATTATTTATAATTAAATATCAATATTACTTATAATATAATTAGGTTGATTATAAATATAAAATGTATATATTTAAGTTATATTTATTTTTTATTGGATATATCACATGAAACCCTCCACTTATAAGAATGCATTTTCTTCAGCTCTATTTGTGCTGCTATTTTCAATATCTGCTTCAGCATCATATTTTCCAGATAACAACTCTTGGATAGAGTCATCTCCTGAGGCCGAAGGTGTATCAAGTGAAAAGGTCAATAAATTATTAAATCTATCATTTTCTGATGAAGCCACACAGGCAGTTGTAGTAGTAAAGAATGGGAAGATAATTGCTGAAAGATATGCAAAGGGCTATGACATCTCATCTCATGGAACTTCGTGGTCTATGGCAAAGAGTTACTATGCAGCTTTAGTTGGAATCTCAATTGATAAGGGAGAAATAAAAAATCTCGATGAAAAAGTAAAAAATTATTTAGATTACTTTAGTGATGAAAGGTCGCATATAACAATTAGAGATCTTTTAGATATGTCTAGCGGACTTGATTTTCCAAGTCATGAACACGAAAAAATGTTTTTTCAGGCAGATCATTTATCTTATGCAAAAGGAGTTGGCGTTGAAAAGGGTGCTGGTATCAAATTTGAATATAATAATGTTAATTCAATGCTCCTAGGAGATATTCTATTTCAAGCAACTGGCAAGAAAGCTGACGAACTTTTTATTGAAAGAATATTAAAACCCCTTCAAATTGATGATTTTAAATTATGGAAAGATGAGAAAGGTAACGTAATGACATATTGCTGTGTGGATATGTCTGCAAGAGATTACTCTAAGATTGGTTTGCTCTTTTCAAGAAATGGCATTTGGAACAATCAACAATTAATTTCAAAAAAATTTATTGATGAAACATTTAGGGTGGTTTGGGAAACTCCAAGCAGATTTTCAGATTACAAAAGGTATTATTCTTTACATTGGTGGGTATCAAAATATGATGATGAATCAAAAATATTTAATACAAGCGGTAAATTTGGACAATATACATTTGTTGATAGAGAAAACGATATAGTCGTAACCAGAATATCAAAATATTCTCAACAAGATTCAGGCTCTACTCAGAAATGGGGATTAATGAAATACTTTAGATGGGCGGGTATAGAAAATGCTATTGCTGCTGGAAGAAAATTAATTGAATATGGCGCTATTAATCCAGGTTCTGATGTAGTAACTCCTTTTACTGAAAAAGAGGGCGAATCTTATGAATTTTATATTAAGTATCCAGAGATTATTGATGCAATTGCAGATCTAAGTCGAAACTAATATTCAATTCATTAGCTTTTTTAGTAAAACTATCAAGGTCTTTTTTCCACTCCTCTAAGTAGTAGCCATCGTTGCTTTGTTTATCAAGATATCTCAGAAAAAACCTTCCACTTGCATCCTTGAAGCCTGGTTCAAAATAATTACCTGTTTCTTTATTTAACCTTTTGAATTTATCGTCCATTAAGTCCATACAAAAAGAATCATAGGAATTGATACTAATATAATTAATATATCCATCGGCAATCCCATTCGCCAATAATCTGTAAATTTATAGTTTCCAGGACCCATTACAACTGTATTACATTGATGTCCAATCGGAGTCAAAAATGCACAACTAGCTCCAACAGCCACCACCATCAAAAATGGTTCAATAGCATGACCTAATTCTTCTGCTATACCTGTTGAGATTGGAGCCATAATTACAGCTGTTGCTGCATTATTTATAATATCAGTTGTTGCCATGGTTACTATAAGTATAGTAAAAAGCACCCAGAACAAACTCAAATCAGCTGCGTAATGTGAGATTGAAACTGCTATTAAATTACTTAGACCTGTCGTTTGAAGGGCGGTACCAATTGGTATCATGGCTGCTAACATAACAATTATTGGCCAATCAATTTCTCTATAAAAATTACTATCAATTATTTTTATTCTAGCAAAGCCTAAAACACATAAAAGAAAAGCAGCAGCAGCACTTAAATAATTAAAGGAGACCAAGAATATGGAAAGTGTAAAAAATACTAATCCTTTTAGAAGCCTACTTCTACTTGGAATAGTCTGAAGTTCTCTTTGTCTTAGAGGCATAAGACCCAAATGTTTAATTTTATTACTAACATCTTCTTCAGCAAGATCTCTTACACCTACCAAGAGGACATCTCCTGCTCTGAATGTTTCCCTTGTAAGTCTAGTTCTATACCTTGATCCTTTTCTCCACAATCCAAGCAGGTTCATTTCTTCAAAGGCAAGCTTTAAAAAGAAATCATATTTTCTTCCAATAAGTCTTGAACCAGGAGTTATCATAACCTCGATTTCTTCTAAATCTTCTTCATCAAAAGAATGAAGCTCTTTAGGTATCGAAAAATTAAATATATCTAATATATTTCCTATGTCATCTGGAGGAGTTTTAATAACTAAAATTTGATCCTCCTTTATTCTCATATTATTTTGAACTTTTTTTACTGAACCGCTATCAGAGACAATACCAAGAATTTCAGTATCTTCTCCAGCTTGTTTCTTGAAGGCATATAAAGTCATTCCTATTGCAGAGCTATTTTTATTTACACTAACTTCAAAAAGATATCCTTTTAAATCAATTAAATTTTTATTTTGAGAAATTTTATTTCTCAGAAAAATAAGCTTATTACCGATTAAAGCAATAAATAATATACTGATTAATGTAATAACAATTCCAACATATGAGAAATCAAAGAAATTAAATCCAAACCCATTATTTGATATAGATGCCTTGTATTCTGAAATAATAATATTTGGCGGAGTTCCTATTGCTGTATTCATCCCACCCAAAATACATGCGAAAGCTAATGGCATTAAAAATTTTGAAGGATGCCATTCCATCTTTTGGCATATATTAAGTGTTATAGGGAGCAAAATCGCAAGAGCACCAATATTATTTATAAAAGATGAAAGAATTGCAGCAATTAAAAGTAAACATATCAAGAATTGAAATTCTGTGAAGGTTCTTGTTCCAACGACTTTTCCAACTAAACCAGTTAAACCAGAGTTTTTCAGACCTTGGCTTATAACTAAAACAAGAGCCACCGTAACAACTGCTGGGTGAGCAAAGCCAGCAAATGCCTCATTGGCAGGGATAATCTCTAGAACAACTAATACAAATAGGGCCCCAATAGCCAAAGCGTCATATCTTATTTTTCCCCAAATAAATAAACCCAAAAGAGATATTAGTGTTAAAGATAATAGATATTGATCATTCATTTTATCTACTATTTATTTAGGCATAGACTCCACATAAAGAGAGGTAGAAGGGTAGGCAAATTCAGAACCATTAGCTTTTACTATATTCATTATGTTGAAGATTAACTTTTCTTTCAGCGCATTAAATGGAGCAAAGCCCATATTCGGAGCATATGCAACAATTAAAACATCTATTGAGCTTGCACCGAGTTCTACAATTCGAATGACAGGATCAAAATCTTTTCCATCTAGGAAGTCTTTATCATTAATAATAAATTGTTTAATTTGATCTCTTATTGATTCAAGCTGTTCGACAGAGGATGAATAAACCAGATTTATTTTCCAGTTAATTCTTCTATTTTCCATTTCCCCATGATTAGTAACTTTAACATCTGAAAGATCCTTATTTGGTATTAACATTGGAGCGCTATCAAAATTTCTAACCACTGTTGATCTAAATCCAATAGTTTCAACAATTCCGTGTATAGTTCCAGCCTCAATTCTATCTCCTGGCTGAAACTTGCCTTCACCAATTATAAGAATGCCTGAAATTAAATTTTTGAAAAAGTCTTGCGCACCTAAAGCAACAGCTACTGAAAACAGACCCAAGCCTGCTACTAGAGGACCAATTTGAATTCCAAAAATATCTAGGATTATTGCAATACCAATTACCCAAACTACGAACCTGGCTGCTCTTTCTAACCACATCTGCACTGATAAAGTCAGCCATGAACTTGCTGACAGGGCTTCAAATATTGGCTTTACACTGTTAGAAAGGGCACTAAATATAGTAAAAATAACAAAAGACTTAACAATATTGGTAGCTATATCACCAATAACTCCAGACAATGGCAAAATAAGGGTACAAATATATAAAGCAACTGTTATTGGAATCAATCCAAGAGGTTTTTTTAGCGCATTTAGAATTTCATCATCGATCTTTGAATCAGTTTTCTTTGCTAGCCTTCCAAGGGCATTTAAGATAACTGAGATAATAAAACCTCTAAACAAAAATGCTACAAGTATAACAATGAGAGATGTAATCACTGAGCCTAGATCAATGCCAAAGAAGCCACGATTCCAAACGTCATTGATTAATGTAATAAATTTCTCCATATCTCTTTACATTTTAAGTTGATTTGATGCCTTAAAGCAAAAAAAGAATATATCTATTTGGATATTTTATCTTTTATAAAATAAGGTATGTAAATTAAATAAAAGACTGCAATGGTAAGAGGAACAGCATATAAGAGATGTAATGGTGGTTCTGGGAACGCATCCATGAGTGAAGCTCCTTGTGGTTTGCCTGCTAGATACCAAAAGTTTGCAGGCTCACCTAAGATAATATTAATTACGTAAACTATTGGCAATAAAATCAAAGTAGTTATAGCAGAAACTTTTATAATGTCTTTTGCATATGGGCGATTACCTAAAGCAACAGTTGCATACATTATTCCTACAATAATCATACCGTGACCAATCATAAAAAATATGTAATCTAAGTCAATTTTAAGTACATCAGGAGTCAATATAGCCATTGCTGCGCCCCCAAGCCCCCAAAAAAATGCACATGTATAAAGAACTCTTGGACCTCCAAGAAAAAACCAAACTAAAAATATTTCAGACATGTCACACATCTGAAGCGGTAAAGTTTCTCTCCAATCATAAGGTGTCTCCAGCCAGACTAGGTCTTTATATGGGGAAATAATCACATGAGCAGCAATAATAACAGCTATTGCCTTTGACATTATTGATTTTTGTTGCTCTGGTTTATTTTTAAAAAATTTAGGCAAAAATATAGAAACTATAATTATTGTAAAAATTGTAATTAAATGTACTGTGCCAAATAGCTCAAAATCTTTACCAAACATACATTTCCCCTAGTTATATGATTCCGTTATTTTTATAATGAAATTTGACATATTCTACATGCAATAGTTCAAATTAGTTATCTATTATGTCATCTTCGAAAGTATCCAGCAAAATCTGCTCTGTCAAAATTGCTGGCAACACTTCAGCTGTTTGGAAACCTGGCTTCCAGAAAACATATAATGGAACACCATTTCTATTGTAATTTTCCAATGCTTTCAAGATCTCGTTATTTTTATTAGTCCAATCAGCAACAATATATTTAATATCGTTTTTTTTCATATATTCTTTAATTTTTGTTCTGGAGAGGGCAATTTTGTCATTAGCTTGGCAAGTAATACACCAGGCAGCTGTAAAATTAATCAAATAAGCTTGACTATCTGACTGAAGCATTTCCTCTATACCAGACTCCCAAGCCATATATTCGTTATTATTTTGAGCTATATTTGAAGTATTTGAGCCAGAATTATTTCCATTTTCATAATAACTATCTTCTGATAATTTAAGCCCTTGATTAAAAACTACTAAAATTATCATTAACCATGCAAGCAATTTCAAGGCCTTGGATTTAAAAATTGTTATCATCCAAAATAGAAGAGACATGATCAATAAACCAATTAATAAGTTAATTAACAAATTTGTATCAGTCTGAAGACCAAATATCCAAATTAACCATAATGAGGTTGCAAACATAGGAAATGCAAAAAACTGCTTTAATGTAACCATCCAATTGCCTGGCCTTGGAAGAGAGCTTATAAGATTAGGGTAAATAGATAAAATTAAGTATGGAAAAGCAAAGCCAAAACCTAAAGAAGCAAAAACAGGCAATGTAGTTCCAGATGGCTGTATCAAAGCATATCCAAGTGCAGCTCCCATAAATGGTGCCGTACATGGCGAGGCAACTATTACGGCAAGAACTCCAGTTAGAAAAGAACCGCTAATAGAGTTTGACCCGATACCTCCCAACCTAGTAAAGGATGATCCTATATCTATATCCGTTAATAGAATTATCCCAATCGCAAACATAATCATACTCAATACAGCAACTATCAATGGTGACTGAAGTTGAAAACCCCAGCCTATAAAGCTACCGGCCTCTTTTAAGACAACAATAGTTAAGCCAATTAATAGAAATGATATTAAAACACCTGAGCAAAAGGATAATGCGTGGTGTCTTATTTTTGTTTTTGATTCTTTACCAAGCGAGACAAAGCTTAAAATCTTTAATGAAATAATAGGAAATACACAAGGCATAAGATTAAGAATCAGTCCACCAATAAAAGCAAAAATTAATGCCTGCATAAAGCTTATTTGTGGAGCAGAACTATATGCCTTAGTCTCATCTAAAATTAACTCTTGTTCATTTGAAACTAAAAAAATACTTTTATTAATTAAGATGACCCCATTAACCTGATCATCTGAACTAATTTTGTTTTCTAACGGCACTTTTAACAACCAATTATTTTCTTCTTCGACTAGAATTTGTTCTCCAGAATGAAGAACCACACCCTGCTGATCAATATAAAAATAAATTTCCTCTATTGGTTGATTGTAAGAAAATCTTATATCTAAAAAATTACCATCATCTTCAATAATAGTAGGAAGTGTTTGTTCAGGAACTCTATTAAGCCAATAATCAAGACTATTGTCCTTATTCATGTCTCCAATAGTTGTATTTATATATGCCTTCTCTGGTACACATACGTCTGCACAAATCAAGAAGTCTATATTTGCTTCTATATCAATCTCATCAATAGATACTTCTGAGGATGTTATTTCAAATGGAAATACAACAAAGTTTTTATAACCATAGGTCATCAAAGGCTCATATGGTATTAATTCAGGAGCTGGCCATAAAACATCACTAATTTGGATAGAGTCATTTTTATAATTCCAATTTACTTTTATTGGCCCTCCCGAATCCCCTGGATTCTTCCAATAGGTATGCCAACCTTCTTGCATGTCCATTTTTATACCTATGTTAAGGGTATTATTTGCATATGTTCCCTTTATTAGGGAAACTTCAGCATGACCAGTATTTATAGGCTGTGAATTTAATTGAATAGCAAAAAAAAGTATAAAAAAAGACTTTAAGTATTTCATTTAGTTAATCTATCCTTAAAACGTAGGGGTGCATTATGCACCCCGATTTCCACTTTGTAGAGTATTATTTATTTGAGATTCTTTTTGGTGTCTTAATCTCAATCATTCTTGGTTTCTTTTCATCAGGAATAACCTTTTCTAGATTAATAGTCAAAAGACCATTTATCAACTCAGCACCTTGAACAACGACATCTTCTGAAAGAGTAAATTGTTGTTTAAATGCTCTTTGAGCAATTCCTTGATAAACAACTTTATTTTCACCATTTACAACTTCAGTTTTAGGCCCATCATAACTGACTGACAATACTCCATCAGCCAATTCAATTTCTATGTCATCTTTTGACAAGCCAGCAACAGCAATTTCTATGGCAAATAAATTGCCATCTTTGCAAATGTTGTAGGGTGGATAGCTTGAAGACCTATCGTTAGACTCAGAAAGTCTTTGCAATCTATCAAACAAAGGTTCGAACCCCAATACTCTAGTAGAGAAAACTGGGTCAGTAAAATTAAGTATCATATTAGTCCTCCTTAAAGCGACTTTACTTATGTGTATCTAAAAAAGCATACACTTGTTTATGCAATGACCCGAAATGGCATCACTGTCTCACTATTACTTATAGCCTTTTATTATTTTTTCAACCTTTATTTTTTTTTATGGATAAAATATCATTGTACAAATATATCAAATACTTATATTTACAATGACTAAAAAACTTTTATATGTTCCATTAATATTTTTAATATCTTTTGCTCAAACCAAAGAAGAACGTGCCACCACTGTTATTGAAAAAGGCCAAATTTGGTCATTAGAAGCTCAAAGCAACAAACTATCTATTGGAAATAGCAAAGTTTTATATTTTTTTCCAAATGATGCTTATAACACTTATCGAGCTAGAAAATTTTCTGATTGGGACAGTTTTTCAATTATCGATGGAAGAAATTTAGTGAGGTTAAATAAAGGAGATAGGGTTGAGATATTACAATCTAAATTTCAATCAAATGTTTATGAAGTTAAATTAATGGATGGATATGAAAAAAATAGAAAATATTTTTTAATAAAAGAAGATCTTTTGGATGATTTCAAATTACTGGAGCACGACAATCAAACATAAAGAATCTTTATTATTTATTTTTTTTATAATTTCATCTTGCTCAATAAATTCCAACAAAGAATCATCTTATTCAAATAAATATACTGTTTATGGGACTATTTTGAATATAACTGAAGTTAAAATTGAAGAAGATAGTATGACTGACAATAAAGATAAAATTAACAAAGCCGTTGAACTTTTAATACAAACAACAAAAGGAACATCAATCTCGATAGTTCAGAAAATTGACAAAAATAATTTTGTATCAGGAGATAAAGTCATGATTATAAAATTAAATAATCGATCAAGAGTAATTCCATCGAAATAAAATGTCTGAGAATCAATTCAATGATATTTACAACAAGGCTCTTGATCTGTTATCAAGAAGAGAACACTCAAAGAAAGAAATAAGAGATAAATTGTGTCTTAGATTTGAGGACAGAGATAACATCAATTCTGTTATCGATAAGCTGCAATTAAATAATTTAATTAATGATCATAGGTTTTCAGAGGCATACGTAACGATTAGAAAAAGAAAAGGATTTGGACCAAAAAAAATTGCATACGAGCTTTTAATGAAAGGTGTTGATGAGTCTATATCAGAAGAAATCATTTCCAATGAAGGGGGTTGGAGCGTTGCAGCAAAAAAAGCCTTTGTTAAAAAATTTAAAGAAGGCCCCGGCCAAGAGCAAGCTGCAAGATTTAAGCAGAAAAGTTTTCTTCAAAATAGAGGATTCACTTTTAAAGAAATTGAATCAGTTTTTGTAAATGACATGTTATGATTTGCTGCTATGTCTTATGAGGTTTTAGCTAGGAAATACAGGCCCATTAATTTTCAAGAAGTTATTGGACAAGATCATATAGTAAAAGCATTAGTTAACAGCATTGACCAAGAGAAAATTCATCAAGCATTTATTTTTTCTGGTACAAGAGGGATAGGAAAAACTACGATTGCTAGAATTCTAGCAAAATGTTTGAATTGTGACAGTAGTCCCAAACCAACATCAAATCCATGTAATAAATGCTCTAATACTAAAGAAATTTCTGCAGGTAGGAGTGTAGATTTTCTAGAAATTGACGCTGCTTCAAATACTCAAGTCGAGAAAATTAGAGATTTGATTGAAACAGTCGAGTATATGCCTGCAAAAGGAAGATTTAAAATATATCTTATTGACGAAGTTCACATGCTATCATCCGCAAGTTTTAACGCGCTTCTTAAAACACTAGAAGAGCCACCATCACACGTTATTTTTATATTTGCTACAACAAATCCTGAAAAAATACCTAAAACTGTTCAATCACGATGTTTGCAGCTTAATTTAAAGACTGTTGATGAAGAAATTCTTGTTAATCATTTGAAGGATATTTTAGAAAAAGAAGAAATTAAATATGATAATGAAAGCATTTCATTAATTGCTAGTGCTGCAAATGGTTCGGTTAGGGATGGCCTTACGTTGCTTGATCAAGCTATTGCATATGGAAATGGAGAGCTATTAAAAGAAGATGTTAAGGCTCTTTTGGGCACTATTGATAACTCATTATTAATTGAGCTCATAGATTCTGTAATCGATGGTAATGGGAAAAGTGTCTTTGATCTTCTATCTAAAATTGAAGAATTAAAACCAGAGTATGACAACATTCTTAAGGATATTATTTCTGTTCTTCATCAGATCTCATTACATCAAATTATTAAAAATTCTGATTCTGAAGACATAAGAAGTTTGTCTATTAAAACTGACAAAGAGTTTTGCCAACTTTTATATGAAATTGCCATTAACGCATATTCAAAGTTTTCTGTTCATCCTAATCCAAAAGAAGCCTTAGAAATATGTTTATTAAGAATGCTAACTTTCAATCCTCTTCAAAAACTTAACGAAGGAAATAATCAAAAGAAAGAAGATATTCCTGAAAAAAAAAATTTTAAAAAATTAGAATTAGAAATCACAAAGTCTCAAAATACTAAGGTTGAACAAGATAATGATATATTGAAGAGTAATGAAGATTGGTTATCTTTTTTTAATAAAGTTGAATTGAGTCCTTTTGCAAGAAACTATTTTGGAAACATGTCTTTTAAATCATATAAAGATAGCAAGCTTACATTAATCAAAGATGATCAAACTGGAGAAATACCTGAGAACATTATCTTGGAGTTCAAATCAGTAATTAAGAATTCTTTTAAAATTGAGGTTGAACTTTTATTTGAAGTCGGTAATGCTTCGAACAGTCCATTATCTTTAAAAGATATTGAGGATCAAAAAGATCTTGATAATGCGCAAAAATCTTTACATGAAGATCAAGATATAAAAGAATTTATAAAAAAATATAATGGAAGAATTAAAACAGAGACTGTAAAACCTATTAAATAAAATGGATCAAGACTTAGTTACAGAATTAGTTAATGCTTTAACAATACTGCCAGGTGTTGGCAAAAAATCTGCACAAAGAATGGCTCTATATCTATTAGATAGGAATAAAGATGGCGCTAGCATTCTTGCAAATACACTCCTCCAAGCAGTCGAAAACATACAAAGATGTTCCTCGTGCAGGATGCTTACTTCCAAAGATTTATGTGGAGTATGTTCAGACCATTCAAGAGATACACTAAGTATTTGCGTTGTTGAAAGTCCCTCAGATGTCTTAGCTATTGAATCAACTGCTGGATATAAAGGAAAGTATTTTGTTTTACTGGGTAGATTATCTCCAATTGATGGCGTAGGTCCAGAAGAGCTTGGTATAAATGAGCTATTGAAAAGAATTGATACAGAAGGCATCAAGGAGGTAATTTTGGCAACAAGCAGCACCGTTGAAGGAGATGCAACATCAATTTTTATAAAAGATCATGTTAAGGATGCAAAAGTTTCTCGCATATCATATGGTATTCCTATTGGTGGGGAGTTAGAGTATGTTGATGGAACAACTATCGCTAGAGCAATTGAGGGGAGGGTAGAAATAAATGTCGATTAAATCTGATAAATGGATAAAAGATATGTCTAAAAAACATAATATGATTGAACCATTTTCTCAAAATCAAATAAGGGTTGATGCCGATGGTAATAAGCTTATCTCTTATGGGGTCTCTAGCTATGGATACGATGTTCGATGTTCTAATGAATTTAAAGTTTTTACAAATATTCATTCAGCTATAGTTGATCCTAAGGAATTTGATGAAAAAAGTTTTGTTGATATAAATTCTGACATTTGTGTTATACCTCCGAACTCTTTTGCATTAGCGCGAACTGTTGAGTATTTTAAAATCCCTAGAAATGTATTGACCATATGTCTTGGTAAATCTACATATGCAAGGTGCGGGATAATTGTTAATGTGACTCCCTTGGAGCCTGAGTGGGAGGGTCATGTAACACTAGAGTTTTCAAACACTACCAATTTACCAGCAAAAATATATGCAGGCGAAGGAGTTGCTCAAATGCTATTTTTTGAATCTGATGAAGAGTGCGAAACAAGTTACAAAGATAGAGGTGGCAAATATCAAGGACAAACAGGAGTTACTTTACCCAAAACTTAATACTTCCTTTAATTCCAATTTATTAATTTTGTCTGGACTTGAATCAATTATTTTGATGAACATAAAATCTAATTCTTTTGCTAAATAATATTTAACGACTCTATCGCTATCTATTCTATATCTTTCTAGAATAATACAATTGTATTCAGTTTTACTTACAGCACATTTTTCATTACTTGTAACAGTATATGTGTATGTTTTAGAGCCACCATTTTCCATATCAATGATATTTAGATCAAACTCATTAATTCCATTTTTTATAAATATTCTTATCATTATTTGAACGTTAAGAGGATCCAAAAGCATATCTGAATCATCAATCTTAAAGTCCCAAGAAGTGTGGCCACTTGATTTAATAAAGCCCTGCTGTCTATCAAAAGTTATAGACTGATCTTTTTTTAAAAATCTAGGCCTGATTTTAACATCATAAGTTTTAGATTGGACAATGTCATCATTGATAATAAATTTAGATGAAAAAAATAAACTTGCTAATAGATTAGAGGCCTCAAAACGTATTTCGTAATTATCTTGATCTTTTTTAAACTCTCTAATACCAGTAATTGTTATTTCTTTTGATTCAAACTTATATTTTGCTTCATATGGAGCAAGTTGATATGCATTTAAATTATATGCAAAGAGGAAAAGAAAAATTGGAATTTTATATGTCATAGTGTTTACGGATTATACCTTTATCAAGAAATTTGATACTTTTGAATACAACCTTACCCCGATCTAAATTAATGTTACCCATACAAATTTCATTAACTATTTCTGGGAGCAATAAATGTTCTACTTTGTGTATTCTATCAACTAAATCACCTTCATCTTCATTATTTTTAACTTTTATTATGCCTTGTGCAATTAATGGACCCCCATCAAGCTCAGCTGATACATAATGAATAGACACACCATGATTATTATCATTATTACTAAGTACTTTTTGATGAGTATTTAGCCCTGGATACTGAGGCAAAAGAGAAGGATGAAGATTAATCATTTTAGTACTAAATTTATCAGTAATTGCACTTCCTAGTATTCTCATAAATCCAGCTAAAATAATTAGATCTGGCGATAATCCCTCTAAAAAATTTTGAAGACTATTATCAAAATCATCTCTATTTGAAAATAATTTATTATGAATAATTTTTGTATTAATATTGTGTCTTTTAGCTCTCTCTAATCCATATGCATCTGGATTATTAGAGATGACATAAATTACTTGGCCATAAATTTTTTTTGACTCACAAGCATTTATAATCGCTTCTAAATTAGAACCACTTCCAGAGATGAGAACCACTATCTTTTTCATTAAATATATTTTATAAAAATACTACAGAATTATTTTGGACTTTATTCTTCACCTTTCCAATGAGGAAATTTTTAAAATTTAACGAAGATATTTTTTTTGAAATCTCTTCTGCTTGATCTTCATCCACAATCAATACCATCCCAATACCACAATTAAATATTCTGTACATATTATTAGTAGATATATCTCCTTCCTTGCTAAGCCATCTAAAAATTTCAGGCATTTCCCACGTATTGGTTTGAATCTCTATACTCATGTCTTTTGGTATTGACCTTGGTAAATTTTCAGTTAGCCCACCGCCAGTAATATGAGATATCGAGTTGATTTTATAATTTTCAAGAAGTTTCATTATTAACTTTGGATAAAGGTTTGTTGGAACTAATAGTTGTTTAGCTATTTCTTTTTTTTCTTCATCAGATTTCTTTGACTCATTTAAGACCTTTCTTATTAATGAATACCCATTTGAATGGGGGCCGCTTGACTCAATCCCAATTAAAATATTTCCAATACCAACATTCTTAGATTGAATTATTTTAGCCTCATCAACACAACCTACAGAAAAGCCGGCAAGATCAAAATTATCATCTACATAATGTCCAGGCATTTCGGCAGTTTCTCCACCAAGTAAAGCACAACCTGAATCAATGCAGGCATTTGAGATGCTTTTAATTACTTCGGCCGCTTCATTAACTATAAGTTTTGAAGAAGCAAAATAGTCCAGAAAAAATAAAGGTTTTGCACCACAAACTATTAAGTCATTAACGCACATCGCAACAAGATCCTGTCCTATGCCTTTTAAACTATTATATTCTTGCGCTAATGCAACTTTAGTTCCAACTCCATCAGTGCAAGAAACCAAGACTGGATTTTCATAAGTTCCATCTAATTTAAACATTCCTGCAAAACCACCAATGTTACCTAAAACATTTTGGTTATGAGTAAGCGCCACATCCTCTTTAATTTTATTTATTAAATCTTCACCTGCTTCAATATCAACACCAGCAGATTTGTAAGGATCATTTTCTATAATATCTTTTGTCATTTAGAATACATTATATGAGTGCCATGAAAATAAAATTTTTTAAACATACCATATTTTGCCTTATTATCTTTTCTAATACATTCTTTGGAAAGGAGTTTGACCAACTTTTTATAATTAATGAGCCTATTGAAAATAGTTCAAATATTGAAAAATCCATAAATAATGCATTCAATACCATGATTTATAGACTTAGTGGAAATCCATCGCCATCAAATATATGGAAAATAATTAATGCAGGCAATTCAAGAAAAGATTTTATTCAAAGTTATTCTATTAAAAATTTTAATGATGAAAGTTATTTACAAGTTTACTTTGATAAAAATTTGCTAGTTAAAAAATTCAATGAACTATCAATACCAGCAACAGGGATTTCACGCCCCGTCATTTTATTTTTAATCAACATTGATACAGGCATATCGAGCCCATATCTTATAAAAGATTCTGAATCAAAATCAGAAATTGATTTAATGATAAAAAAATCATTAGATAATTTTTCTAACAAAAGAGGAATTTTTCTTGAGCTTCCTGAGCCTGATCTCGATGACCTTAATATCATGACAAGCTACTCTAAACTAATTAATTCAAATAACTTATTAAATTCTAAATATGCATCAGATCAAGTAATCCAGATCAAACTTACAAAAATTGGTGTTAACTACTGGTTGGTTGATGGCGACATAAATTTTGAATATAAAGATAACGATTTTAATGATTACTTTATTAAAAAATTTGAAGAATATCTTGCTAATGTAATAAACATTCATCTTGATAAGAATAAGATAGATACATCGATACTTACTATTGCTCAATTATCTATTGATAATATTTATAATTATAATGATTACATAGCTTCGAGAACACTTATAAGGAATTTAGTAGCCACTAAAGATATTGATATCGACAGTTTTTCAAATAATAAAATTTAATATAATTTAAATATATATGGAAATTTTGATAGCTTCACTAAAGAAATATCTGATAGTAATTACATGAAAATTACCAATATTGAATATTCAAATAATAAAATTGAACTGGGATATAAAAGATGAGTAAATATTTTATTTTTATCCCTAACTTATTATCTATTGTGAGAATTGGTTTGGTTTATCCAATTTTAAACAATATTTATTTAAATAATTTTCAGCTAAGCATAGTTTTTTTTATTGTAGCTGCCATAACAGATGCATTAGATGGTTTTCTAGCAAGAAAAATGAACTGGCAAACCGATCTTGGAGCTATATTAGATCCAATTGCAGACAAGCTTCTTTTGTCGGGAACGATATTTATACTTTGGCTTACTGAATTTATACCATTTTACATATTTATAATTTTTATAGGACGAGACGTAGTTATTCTCTTGGGCGCTGCAGTTCAGATGACATTGAATGAGCTAGATACTCCGATGCCAAATTTGTTAGGCAAACTAACTACATCATTGCAGATAATTTATATTGCAGTTGTTTTTCTTAAAGAGATCTTTAATCTTGAATTTGCTATATCTATTTTGGATATAATCATAATTGTAATAACCATTACGAGCTTAATCGTATATGCATTGAATTGGTATAAAGACATAAAAATTTTTCACAATGAATAAACCCGAACAGTTGATTTTTCCATGGAGCAAAAAAAGTAAAGCCATTTTTGAGCATTTTTATCTAGATGATCTCAATTCGCCTGTTAAAAACGCTTTGCTCAATCAGGATGATTTATTTCTTTACGGTATTTCTGGTACAGGTAAGTCATTTTTACTTCAATCCTTATGCAATTATTATGCAGATAGTAAAAAAACATCTTTATACATCCCGATTAATGAAATCAAGGACTTTGGATCAGATTTTCTTGATTCATTGGAAGAATTAGATTTAATATGTATTGATGAAATTGATGCGATTAGTAGAGATGATAATTGGGAGGTAGCAATTTTTAATTTAATTAATAATTGTTTGATTTCAAAAACTAGGTTAATTTTTTGCTCACAATTAAACCCCTCAACAATTAATTTCAATCTTAAAGATTTGTTCTCAAGAATAAAAAAAATTGATCATTTAGAATTATTCCCTGTTAGCGAAAGCAATCTAAGAGAAGCTTTAAATTTTATAAAAGATATAAATTCATATGAAGTTGGAGATAATGAAATTAATTATCTCATGACACATTCTAAAAGAAGCATTGCCAATTTAGTAAGAATTATAGATGATCTTGATCAGTTATCTTTACAGCTAAAAAGAAAAATTACCATTCCACTAATCAAGGAACTCATTCAGAGGTAAAATATTCGCATTCAAAACAATATATTGCAGTATTAATTTTCTTTTCAGGATTAATAAATTTATATTTTGTATCTATAAGCTTAGCCAACATTTTTATTTCAGAACTTACATTGATCTTAGCCCCTAAACCGTTTAACAATTCGCTTATAAATAAATCTAATGGATCCATATCTTTTGAATATGAAATTACCATATAGTCATCAAGATTAGCAAAGGCAGCTGCAGACTCAACTGCGTCATCCAGATCACCTATCTTATCAACTAAACCAAGTTGAACAGCTTTTTCTCCAGACCAAATTCTTCCACCAGCAATTGATAATATTTCTCTGTTTGGAACCATTCTATTTTCTGCAACTTTTGATACAAATTTATCATATGTATGATCAATGCCTGCTTGGATTGCTTCAGTCACGTATTCAGGCATCGGCAGTCTTTCATCCCACTCTCCAGCTTTTGTAGAAGTAACACCATCAACTTGGATCCCAGCCCAATCATATATGCCATCCAGAGTAGGGATTATTCCATAAACGCCTATTGAGCCAGTTATTGTTTCATTCTTTGCCCATATTTCATCTGATAGTGTTGTAACCCATACTCCACCTGAAGCTGCAATATCACCCATTGAGGTTACAATCGGTCTACCTGATGATTTGAATTCATTTAAGGCATTTGTAATTAATTCACTTGCCCAAACATCTCCTCCTGGACTATTGACTCTCAATACTAAAGCCTTTACTGAATCATCTTTGATAGCGTTTCTAATATTTTTAACAATCGTATCAGACCCAGCAACATTATAAGAAGCCTCTCCAGTTACAATCGTACCTTCAACGTGAACAACAGCAATTTTATTTTCAGACTCGTTTTGTGCTTCTTCGACAAGAGATAAATATTCATATATTGAAATTGAATCAGGCAGCTCATTTTTATCATTATCTAGATTTGGAAATTCTTGATACATCCAATGTCTTAGCTCTTCTCTTGATACAACCATATCAACCATACCAAGTTCAAGAGCAATTTCAGCGATTTCAGGATTTTCTATGGACATTTCCCATAGCCTATCTCCGTAATCTTGCATGGTACCATTTGTTAAATTTCTACCAGATTCCATCATTTGAGTCATTTTAAGCCACAAAGGATTAGCAAACTCATTCCATGCTAATTTATCTTCCTCTGACATCGAATTTCTTGTGTACGGTTCAGGTCCGCTCTTAAAGTCACCGGCAACAAAAACATTAAAATTTAAATTTATATTTTCATATAAATCTTTATAAAATTCTCTTTTTCTTGCAAAACCAAAAGCAGAAACAGAACCATATTCATTTACCATAACCGTATCAGCTTGAGAGCTAATTAAATATGCTTGATTTCCAAAGTTTTCTGCGTATGCAATAACTCTTTTCCCATTGTCTTTTATATTCTTAACAGCATTCGCAATCTCAAATGCAGAAGCGTAGTACATTCCTAGTTCTGAAACATTTACATAGACAGCAGCCAGAGATTCATCTTCAGCAGCGCTATTTAAAACTTTTAATAGGTCATTAAGTTCATGCTGTTCAACTGACGTTGAACCTAATAAAAGAGAATCTATAGAGGGCACGGAATCAACAATTGAATCTACAACTACACCTGATGGTTTGAACCATAAAATTTTATCTTTAGAATCAATAACATCATCGTCACCGAACATGGATACAACTCCACCAATTATTGAAAATGTAAAAATAATTAAAACAATTGCAGTTATTCCATTCAACAATAATCTTCTTATTAATGATAAAAAATTATCAGCTTTAGACAAAAGTGACTTAGGTTTACTCATAGGTTACTCCAAAAGGAATATGATGATAAGTTATTAATGGAGCCATGTAAATGAGTTTTAGTTCATGTTTCTAATTGACTTAGGACCAAACATGATATGTATAAAAAGAACACATATACACAACAATTCAACTATATCTAACCAGTAAGGGATGGTTCCAAAAACTCTTAAAGAGGAAAACAAAAAATAAATTAGTAGAAGAAAGCAAAACCATTGATAAGATCTTATTATTAGTTTATTTATAAAATAATAAAATATTATTAATGGTAATATCCAGGCTATAAACTGAAGAATATTTATTCTTTCTTGCAAAACATTTATAGATTTAACAAAAAATAGTAATAAAAATAAAAAATGAGTTATGTTGGCATATTTTTGAATATCTATATTAAACATTGAGTTTTTTAATCAAACTGGCTATTCGCATACCAGATTTTTTAGCAATTTCGTACTCTTCCCTTGTTAATTCATTAGAGGAATTAAAATTTTCAACATGCGATGCACCATACGGCGTTCCTCCAGATTTTGTTTTATTTAACTCCTTAACGGAGTAGGGTGTTCCACATGTAATCATTCCTTGATGAAGCATGTATGTGAGTATATTAAACAATGTTACTTCTTGCCCGCCATGCATAGAGCCTGTTGATGTAAAAGCAATACCTGGCTTATCCTCCAAAGCATGTGTTGACCATATATCACCAGTAGAATCCAAAAAATGTTTGAGAGGAGTGGCTATAGATCCAAAACGAGTCGGTGATCCAATTGCAAGACCGCTACAGTTAATTAAATCCTCTTTACTGCAATATATTTCTCCAGACTCGGGAATATCAGGAACAGAATTCTTATTTAGCATTGAAATTTTTGGAACAGTTCTGAGTTTTACATTTAAATTTTGCTCTTCTGCTCCATCAGCTATTGCATGTGCAAGATTTTTTACTGACCCTGATGCAGAATAAAATAATATTAGTAAAAAACTCTCTTTCATATTTACTTTCTAAGTTTTAATTATATTATGTAGCCGATGAAGATAAAGATTATACAACTTTTTTGCTTAATCATTATATTAGGCTGTCAAAAGAATGATATTGAAATATTCAATGGGAATGATACAAATCTTTCAAAACTTAATGGAGGCTGGGTTGTTATTAATTATTGGGCAGATTGGTGTGCACCTTGCATAAAAGAAATACCTGAACTAAACGATTTCGCAAAAGAGAATAAGGATATAAAAGTTTACACTTTCAATTTTGATCAACTTGAAATTGATGAGTTAGAACCCTTAGCAAAGAAATTTAATATTTTGGTACCATCTCTAATAACTCATCCAAGAGATATATGGGGCATTCAAACTCCTCCAGCTGTTCCCGCAACATTTTTCATTAATCCTGATGGAGAATTAAGCCTCTCTTTATTCAGACCACAAACTAAAGATGATCTCAATAAAATAATTGTCGATTTAAAAAAGGCTTTCTAAAAATTTTTCTTTGATAATCGATTCCGGATTAATTCTGGTATTATTTAGATATACAGACCAGTGAAGATGAGGCCCTGTAACTCTTCCAGTAGCACCAATTTCTCCTAATTTTTTACCCTGTTCTATGAATTGATTAACTGTTACATCTATCTTAGATAAATGGCTGTATGACGATAATAAGCCATAACCGTGATCCAGGATCAGGTAATTGCCCGAATAAAAGAATTCACCAATTAAAATAACTTTTCCATTTTCTGGAGCAATCACATCCGTTCCTTTAGGAGCTGCAATATCTAATGCAAGATGTGGCGATCTTGGAGATTCATTAATATATCTTTTTTTACCATATCTACTTGAAATAATACCTTCAACAGGCTTAATAAAATTCAAATTCGATTTGTTTTCAGTAGAATAAATTTTAAGAGCATTGTTTATTATTTTTGATTCTTCTAAAGCCCTAAGAGAATCTTCTGGACTCAGGTCTACCATAGATGTATTTTTAATTGAAATTCTTGATTCACCAAAGTCTTTCTCATTAATTAAGATAGTTCTGTCATTAAATTTAATAAATTGACCTTGTTTATCATAAGGAAGAGCAATCATCGCATAACGATCTCCATCCTTTTCAATAATTAAATGTGAACTTGAGGTTTCATCTTGATTTAATTTAACAGCAAAAATCTCGCCAGGATCTCCAGAATAATTGCTCGAAAGATTAAATGAAATTAATAGCAAGCCAAAAAACTTATAAGCCATATGTTTAATCATTTATACTTTTTACTTCTACATTTATAGAACCTTTGGCCAATCTTGTCTTGAGCTTCTCTCCCTTGTTAACTTCTTTTGATGATCTTAATGCGACGCCTTTATCGTTAGTAACTATGGCATAACCTCTATCCAATATTGAAAGCGGATCAAGTATCTTAATATTTTTATATAGTTTATCTAGGTAGTTATTGCTTGCTTTAAATTTATGTTGAATTCCTCTATTAAGATCATTTAAGAGGCTGCCAATCTTTTCTTTAATGAGAAGCAATCTTGATAAAGGGTTTTTATTATTTAGCATTGAGCTCAATATATTGATTTCATTAGTTTTATTTAACATTATCGATTTTTGGTTTTGCTGAAGTCTTATATCTATGTTATCAAGACGTTGATACTTTTCTCTTAATATTATTATGGGGTTTTTAAGTTTTGAATTATTTAGATCAATAAATTGTTTGAATTCTTCAAAAATATTTTTTATATTTTTATATAACTTAGTTTTATTATTTTTTAATTTTTCATCAACTTGATATATAAATTCTGTTACTAATTCTGCTGAGGCCGTAGGGGTGGGGACTCTAATATCTGCAACAAAATCACATATTGTAAAATCAATCTCATGACCTACACCTGAGATAGTGGGAATTGGGAAAGAACAAATCTCTCTAGCCAATTCTTCATTATTAAAACACCATAAATCTTCAATTGATCCTCCGCCTCTAGATAAGATTACTACATCGATTTTGTTGTCACTATTTGCTTCATTGAAGGTAATTATTCTGTTTAATGCTTTAATGATTGAAATGTAGGCATTATCGCCTTGAACAGTAGCCTCACTAAGGGAGATTTGGGCACTAGGAGCTCTTCTTTGAACAGTTGAAATAATGTCTTGAAAAGCTGCAGTTGAAGGTGATGTAATAACCGCAACATGATTTGGAGAAGATGGTATAGACATTTTTCTACTTTTATCAAACAATCCCTCATCACTTAGTTTCTTTTTTAATGCTTCAAAATTTTGCATTAGATTACCAGATCCGGCTGGTTCAATATTCTTAACTATTAATTGATAATCACCTCTTGGGGCATAGATGCTGACTTGTCCTTTTATTACACACTGGTCTCCATTTTCAGGGGAAAAATTTAATTTAATATTTTGATTTCTAAACATTGCACATCTAATTGATCCATCTTCATCCTTTAGAGAAAAGTACATGTGACCAGAACTAGGTCTTGAAAGATTAGAAATTTCACCAATAACCGAAACATTGTTAAAAGTGTTTTCCAGTAAATATTTTGCAGATTTGTTTAATTCGCCTACAGAGATAATTTCTTCATTCTGAATTACAATGTTGTCAGCCATAATTTAAGTATAACTTCATGGAAAATAATTTTCAGCGATCAAATTATTTTATTCTCCTCGCATTTGGTGCAATGCTAATTGGCTTTGCTCCAATATTTGTTAAGTGGAGTATGCTTTCTTCTTCTGCAATTGCTTTTTATAGAATGTTTTTTGCTATCCCTTTTTTGTTTATTTTTAACTATACGGTTAATAAAAGATTCAGCTTTAAGGTAAACAATAAAAGTACAATTTTGTATACAGCATTTGCATCACTGGCATTCACTACAGATCTAACTTTATGGCATTTTAGTATGACAATCACATCGGTATCTAATGCAACCATAATTGTTAATTCTGCGCCGATATTTGTAGCAATTCTTTCTTTTATTATTTTTAAAGAAAAACTATCAAAAGGTTTCCTCCTTTCCTTTTTAATTACATACATTGGTATTATTGGATTAATTTACTTTTCAAATAATTACAGTAATGGAAAGTTTCTTGGTGATTTATTATGTCTTGTTGCAGCTTTTTTTTATGGCGTTTATCTTTTAATTATTGCCAAGCTTGGAAAAGAAAAATCACTCAATATTATTTTTTATACGACTTTTTTTTGTTGTATTTTTTCAATTATTCCAATGATTATTGAGGGTGGTAATATATTTCCAGCATCAAGTTTTGAATGGATTAACCTAATATTATTGGCTTTTCTATGTCAATTTGGAGGACAATATTTCATTACACATGCCATAGGAAAAATATCTGCATCAAGTGGTTCAATTGGACTTTTAATGCAGCCAATAACCGCCACCATACTTGCAGTAATTATATTTACAGACCAAGAAAAGCTGAATGCCATTCAAGTTATATTTGTTCTTGTTGCAATGTTTGGCATATATTTAGCTAGAATTAATCTTTCAAATAGACAACAAAAACAAACTTAATAAAGTATGTTATTTTTTTCTAATAATAGTATTATTAGCAACCTTAATTATGAATTAAGAGGGAAAGGGTGATTAGCTCAGTTTGGTAGAGCATCTCGTTTACACCGAGAGGGTCGGCAGTTCGAACCTGTCATCACCCACCA
>MDTC01099336.1_pt1 | contig 25180 bp, 16 predicted proteins | sample 811181 | NCBI WGS metagenome assembly MDTC01 (sample SAMN05326644, study PRJNA326480) | marine metagenome | isolation source: seawater | place: Pacific Ocean: North | collected 2011
CCCACCAAAACGGGAAAAAGTTTCCCGATCAAGAAAACTTACGAAAGAAGCGGAGAATTCTCAGGCAAGCAACTCGGGCAGAATGCCGGTCGAATTCCCCAGGGAATCCACTTGCACGCCGGCCTGCCGGAGCATGGTGACCCACAAGTTGCCCAACGGGGTATCCTCTTCGGGTAGAACGATACTCTGCCCCATCTTCAGCCGGCCTCCGCCTCCCGCCGCGATGGCGGGAATGTCCTTGATCATGTGCCCATGCCGCAAGTTCGTACCCCAACTCAGAATCGTATGATCAAAGAGGCTGGCTCCGTCCGCTTCCTTGGTCCGTTTCAAAATATCGATGAACTTGCCCAGCATCTCGGTGCATTTCTTGTCTCGCAAGCGGTTGGCATCAGTACGGGTCGGAGATCCGCCGTAATGGCTCAAGGCGTGAGGATCGTAGTTCATGCCCATACTCTTGATCACCGAAGCCACCGGCTGGCGGTAAGAGACCACCGAGGTCTGTTGTGTCTGCAAAGCGAGGGCGATCAGTTCGTAAGTGAGAAGAATCTCGGCCTCCCCCTCAATCCCTTCCCCAGGTGCCTTTCGGTCCGACTTGGGTTTGGGCTTCTCCGCCCACTGGGCATCCTTGACCAGGCCCAGTTCGACTTCGCGAATGGATTGAAAGTATTCGTCCAGCTTGTCCTTGTCTCTCGGGCTTATCTTACGATGAATGGACTTTGCATCCGACAGGACCACGTCTAAAATACTTCTTCGCTTGGTCAATCGAGCTTCCCTTTCCTCCGCCGTTTCCTTCAATTGACCGAACAGGCGGGCATACAATTCAACTGGCCCACGGATGCCCGAAACCGGTTTACCCGCTTCGTTCCAGGCCAATGACAAGCCCTTTCCATGACCCCCCGGATTTTTTTCCTTACTAGCCAGAACCAAGGAATTATATCTCTGGTTCTTGCCCAGTTGCTTGCCCGCCAGCAGGTCGCAGGAGATCGAGTTGTGAAACCGTTTGCCTGGGGTGCCATGAACATTTGCGCAGGTCAGGTAGGAAGTACTTCCGCCATGCGGGTCGGTTGCCCCGAGGTTAGTCAGGTTCTTGATGATGCTGAAATCCTCCTTGTGACGCTCGAGTGGGGAAAGCCCCTCGGTCAACTCATCCAAGGATCCCGCCTCTGTGGGGTAAAAGGTTTTCTCGGTGAAACCATACCCGACTCCGCAAAAGATCATCCGGGTGGGCGGCTTGGCCAAGGCCGGAGCCGCGGACAGGGGAGTCATGCTCTCGAGCCAGGGCAAGGCAAGCAAGGCGCTTCCGGAAGCCAGAAAATTCCGGCGCGTTATGGATGATGGGTTTTTCATCTTAGTAATTAAATATCCTAGTTTCGTTCTTTACCCTAGCGAAATCCAAAGAGCGGTCTATGGATGATCACCCTTTCGGTTTATAGCCATGCCACACCCACTCGATGGCATGGGGGAGGAATTGAATCTTGGCGTTGCCGATCCCGTGACCGGAATTTTGGCAAAAAAGATATTGGTAATCATAACCCTTGGCTTTGAGAACCTTGGCCATGCGGTGGTTCGCTTCCACCCAGTCATGCATGCCGTCGCGCATGACGTTTGGATTAAGAAGGTCATAATCTCCCACCGCAAGAAAGAGACGGATGGGTTTCTTCGGAGAGTTTGGGATCAGTTTGTCGTGAAAGTCCCAAGCCCCGCCCGGGGTTTTCGGATCGAAGGGCCATTGTTGGTTCACGAAGGTGCCCGAGGTGGTCAGGACCCGGCGGTAAAGATCGTTCCGGTACCAAGCCATGATGAGGGCGGCCGATCCGCCCGAACTGCTTCCCATCACCGCTCGTCCGTCGGGATCCTTGGTTAGCTTCACCCCGCAGTTTTTTTCCACCCGGGGCAGAACTTCCGTTTCGATATATTCGGCGTAAAGACCGGACATGGTATCGTATTCCTTACCCCTCTCATGCCCTTGGGCATCCCCTCCTCCATTGGCTATCTGGATTACAATCATGGGCGGAACGCGCTTTTGGGCGATCAGGTTGTCCAGCATGTTGGGGATCACCTGGTTGGGTTTTCCCTTCGGGCCGTCGTGGCATACCATAAAGGGAGCCAGGCTTCCTTTCTTGTATTGAGCGGGAACGTATACGGTGATCTGCCGGACGTAATCGATCTCATGGGTCTCGACGATCAAAGTCTTGGGGTTCTTCGGATCGACCTTGCCGAATACCTTGCGGGCGATCCCGGGGTTGAGCAACTTGGTGTTTTTCGAATCGACGGTGAATTGGGAAACTTTCCCCCTCGGCGAATCCTTGGGAATTCTGCGCTCGGGAGCCGGTTGGTAGTCCGGTCCGATCAGGAAGTTTCCGACCGCATCGACCGGCGGATTGACACCGGGCTTGTCGTCCAACCGGATGAACTTCGGAGCGCCGGGAGCATCGAAAGGCCTGACCGGTGGTTTCGGGCGCTTGGCCTGCAGAGCAGAAGAAGTAAGGAGAGCAAGAAGGGTAAAAAGGCAAGTTGTGTGACAAGTTTTCATTTGGTTTGAAAGAGTTTGCTTTGTACGAGGTTGTGAACGAGCGACTTGATACGGTAACCGTCCCGGACGAGCAGAGTTGTCATCTCGTCAAGTCCCCCCCCATCGGAAAACTCGATCACCTTCCCGATTCCATAACTCGTGATTGCCTCGACGAGCGACTGGGCGAATCCGTCCTTGTGGCTCATTACGACAGCCTTGAACCCCTTGAAGTCTCTATACTTTCGGCCATCCGGGAAAGTTCCTCCCGACTCGGTCTTCACTAGCTTTTTGCCCACCTTGGCTTCGTTTCGCCAAAGGCCGACTGCATCGAAGGTTTCCAAACCGTACCCAATGGGATCGATCTTGGCATGGCAGGAGGCGCACTGGGCCTTGGCCTGGTGCAACTCGATCATTTCCCGGACTGGCAATGGTTCCTTGGAAGCATCCCTCAATTCGGGAACGTTTGGGGGTGGAGACGGGGGGGGATTATTGAGGAACTTTTGCAAAACCAATGTTCCTCGAATGATAGGCGAGGTCCGGTCGCCAGTGGATCCCATGGCCATGAAGGCGGTCGTCCCGATTAGTCCGCCTCGGATCGAATCGGCAGGCAAATTGACCTTTCGGAATCCTTGGCCATCCACTCCCTTGATCCCGTAGTGATGGGCAAGCAGGGGATCGACCATGACGAAATCCGAATCGATCAGATTGGTTATGGGTAGGTTTTCCTTGAATAACTGCTCGATGAAACGAGCCGGTTCCTCGCGGGCGGAGTAGCGAACCTGCTCATCGAACATGGGGTATTCATCCGGGTTGATCACGATTTCATCGTATCGGTGCAAATCGAACCACTGGCTCATGAACGCATGGAAGAAGCTCTTTGCCTTGGGATCTGCCAGCATGCGATTCACCTGCTCGGTCAAGATCTCCGGCTGTTTCAACCGTCCTTCCCTAGCCAATTGGTAGAGGGTATCGTCCGGCGGAGCGCTCCATAGAAAGTACGATAGGCGGACCGCAAGTTCCCGCCCGCTTAGAGGAACCCTCTTTTCGCCTGCATCCTCGGCCTCGCTCAAATAAAGAAATCCCGGGGACGCGAGGACCACGGCAAGAGGATCGACCAGAGCTTCTTCGGTCTGCAGGCCTGATTTCCTTCCCTGCTCATAAAGGTCGTTAAGCTTCTTGAGGAAACTGGGATCAATTTTCCGCCTGCGGAAAGCCTCGTGGGCAAAGTCATTGATCAAGGCCTTGGCTTCTTCATCACTCCGTTCGACTGGCTGATTTTTCTTCTTCGGGGGACCATTATTGGAAGCGATTTTTTCGAAGAAAGTCAGATCCCCGTAAAAAGGTCCTTCGACCTCCATTCGATCGACGAAGATGCTGGCCCAGTCGCCGTAGGGATCGACCATCTTGACGTAGCGCTTGCCGTCGATCATCTCGTTGCGCCTCTCCATGATCTGGAAACCAAAGTGAGTGGAGCCGTGCAAGGGTTGGTAATCCACTTCGATCATCTCGTTCTCATGCGCCGTCCCGTAAATCTTTAGCGGAGCCAGGACTCGACCCTTGTCGTTCACGCTCACAAAGGTCCGCGACTCGGGGGGCTCCTCGTTGATCCCCGCGAGCAAACGGACTTTGTAGACGCCTCGTGGATCGTAGCCATGCTTGACGATGCCAGCCGACCATCGACCACCCGCCCGGCGGGTCAAGTAGAGCCCCTTGTTAATCAATTCCCTTTTCAGGTAAGCCGCCGGACCCGCGGATCGTTCGGCATGGAAGTTGAGGTAGTAATGCAATTCTCTTCCATCAAAACGCCTCCCTTTTAAGGTTCGGGGGAAATCATCGTCTTTCCAAGTTTTCCCTTCTTCCAGAGCAGCCACTACTTCCCGCCAGCGTTCCATTCGCCTTTGCAAACTTTCGCGAATGTTCTTGTTGGTCCGAACTTCCGGTTCCTCCACTTGAATCTTCGGTTTCTGCCGCCCCTTGTTGCCCCAAGAAAAAGCATCGGATACGATCACACGACCAGCCTCGAGGTATTTTTCAAAATGATAGGAAGAGAAGTATTGCCGGGAACCAATCGTATCGAAAGTTTCCGACGGGTCGTCTTCCGGGAGCGAATCCGGATTCACCCGGACACCAAACAAGCTTTCGATGCTGTTGACGTACTCCCTTCGGTTGAGCCTTCTCATGGAAACCTCTCGCCCTTGGTCCGACAGTTGTATGCGGGCATCTCTCAACTTCCTGGTCAACTCGGCCAACAGCTCCGTAAATTCCTTCTTGCCCGGCTGTTTCTCATCCTCCGGTGGCATGTCTCCCGCATTAAGGGTGTCCAAAACGTCCTGCCAATGCTGGGCGACGACGTCGTTTGAAAGCGAGAGGGAAGCTTGATCCAGCCTCATCTTTCCCTTCTGTTTCTTGGGGCCGTGGCAATGGATACAGTTTTTCTTGATGAAGGGCTTCACCGTCTCTTCCGACAGGGAAACGATCTGCTCGGCATCCAGAGCAAGCGGCAGCGCTGCCAATAGACAAACAAACCTAAACCTATTCATGGGTTTAGGCATGGGGTTTGAAGGTATGGTAAATTGTTCCATAGGCAAATCTAGGTGTGACCATTCTCAAAGAGGTGACTGCTTTACGCCAATTTGCTCGAAGATGCCACGGGGAGCTCCACCGGGTATGGGGTCAGGCCGAATTTCCGTGAGGCCCTCCGAGCCGACCCGGTAGAAGAAACGTTGTTCGGGAATGACGACGGTCTTTCCCGTTGCCGGCACGGCTGCAAAACCCGGGAAGGCCAGCGTGGCCGTATGGGCGCCACCCTGTCTCCATAGGATGGAATAGGAACCTTCCTCATGCCGGACGGGTTCATCGTGGTCATAACTCCAATCAGGAAAACCGGCATACAGGGCGGCGAGAAACTCGAGGATCGACACTTTGCCCATGGTCTTGATGGCGGTGACGAATCTCACCTCTTCCGCGAGTGAGGCGCCGATTGCGGCGACGTCGTGTGCCTTGAGGCCTGCCACGTAGGTGGCCAAGGCGGCCTCCACCTGAAACTTCCCTTTGTTTGGCATCGCCTCGTCTATTTTCCCGAGCAGGGGGGCACTTTGAGTTTTCCGATGCGGATCAAGGTGAAGAGGGTAGTGCTCGAGGCTGATTGGACACTGAAAAACAGGATCCAAGCCTATTGCCGTATACCGCGCACTTTTTCACTCGGGATAGTAAACGTCGGAGTCGTCGATGTCCGGTATCCCTACGACGAGCACTCGCATTTGTCCGATGGCTCCGTGGACCACGCCGGCTGGTATGTGAACCATGGTGCCGGGTCGAACTTCCTGCTCCTCTCCATCGAGGACGACTTTGCCTGATCCTTCCAAGACGTAATAGAGCTCGGTGGCTCGCTTGTGGTAGTGGGGTTTCGCTCCGTCGATGTCCACCGCGTGAGCCCAAGCGGCGACGTTGTCATCATCTTGGCTGATGAGACGGTAGCGGTGCCCGCAGGCGCTGCGTTCCTTGACGGCTTCGTCCTCGTGACGAAGGAGCAGATTGGCTGGGCTGGTTTGATCTTCGCTCATTGTTTTTTAAGGGGTGTGCGTTGGTCGAGGAGCCAACCGGCGAGATCCGCTATTTCCTGGGTGGTCAAACTGTAAGCGTAACTGGGCGGCATGCCCGAGATCTCCAACATGGTTCTTTTTTTGATGTCCGGTTTCGAAACGTCCCTAGGGGATCCGTCGGCGAGGAATACCTTGACCGACTTGGCGGTTTCGCCCTGCACCATGCCGAACACCTCGCTCCCATCCTTCATCTCGAAGTGGGCCTGCTGGTAACCCTCTATTATGTCCGCGCTCGGTTCGAGGATGGCCCGAACGACGTAATCAGCTTGGGCCCTGAGGCCTAGGTCGGAGAGGTCGGGGCCTAGGTTTTGTCCCTTCCCTTGGATGCGATGGCAGGCCATGCAAGCTCCTTTGCCGAAGAAGACTTCCGAGCCGTGTGCCTTGTCGGCCTTGCCCGACTTGAGGATGGCGTGGACCGTTGGGGCATTGACCTTTCCTCCTGCGGTGGGACGTTGCACGATGACTTGGTACATGCTGCTGCGATTTCCTGACTCCACGTTGCCGCCTAAGACCACCGGTCCGCCCAGTACGTCCAGCCTGTAGAGGCGGAACGGAACGTCGGAGGTATTGAGAACCAAGTCGGTGCGTTGGTATTCCGACATCCACTTTGGTTTCTTTCCAAGACGCTCGTCATGGGCGACGTAGATGGCGGCTGGGATGTTGACCTCGAACTGGACGAGGTTGTCTCCGGTCGACTTGGCGTCGTTGTTGGCGGTACGAATGAAGGTGAGCCCTTGGACTTCGGGAGGAATGGAAGAGTAGGTGTATTCACGGTCAATGAATACTTTGGCTCCGGGCTGCAGACCCATTTCCACGATTTCGTATTTTTGACCCGATTTCACCTTTAGGTCCTGAAGGAAAACACGATCGTTCCATTCGGCGTCGGAAACACGATGGAAACCAGCTTGTGCAATCGAGCTTCTCCGTTTGCCGTCGCGGAACAGGGCAGTTCGAATGGTCAGGTCTTCGGATACCTTCAAAGGTTTACCGTAGTGGTTTGACTTGGCGGAGGGTTCGGAGCCGTCGAGGGTATAGCGAATCTCGTACCCTTTGACTGTACTGGCCAAGGAGACGGCGACGGGGTCGCGAAAATTGCGGCGAGGAGCATCGATGGTTACACCAGGCAGTACGCCACCCCCATTTTTCTTGAGCCAACTTTGAGCGATCCCGGCCACGCGTTCATCCGGATCGAGTCCCAACTCGTTGACCTCGGTTTTGTCCAAGGCGTCCTCTTCCAGCAGCGAGAGCAAGGCGCCCAAACGCACGCCGCCGCGCTTGTCGGCGAGATATTTGCGGCGTTCTTCAACCGTGAGCATCTCTCGCAGTGTGTGCCACTGGGCGTAGAAGGTGACACGATCGGTTTCGGCAGCGAGGGCATCCAGTAGTGGTTTCTCAGCGCCGGGCTCGAGTTCCTCCTTCAATTTTCGCAAGGCGAGGGCCGCCGCGAAGCGAACGCGGGGTTCTTTGTCGTCGAGGCGAGCGGCGACGTACTTGTAGGCCTCGATTTCTCCGGATTCGCCCCAAATTCTTACGGATTGGACACGTAGATTCAGAGATGCGTTGGAACTTGGTTCGGACCATTTGCCAAAAGAAAATTTCGCATCCGAGGGCCATCCTGCCATGCGACCCAAGGTCCATGCGGCCCAAGTCTCCTGACCTTCCGAGAGATTTCCTGATTCAATGGCCTTGATCAAATCAGGGCGGTGTTTCGCTCCCCTGCCAATCAGTTCGTCTTGGGCATTCACCCGCCACGCAGGAATTTGTTCTCCCAAGTCTTCGAGGAGCTCCTCGAAAGTCCACTTGGAATGAGGTTTGTTCCTGTTTGCCGTCAACCAGTCCTTGCGCTCCAACAACGGTCGTTCCTTGTGGAAGAGACGAAACACGCGACCATAGTTCTTCTTGGCTTTGGAGTCGGCTCCGCCAAAGGATGCGTAGATGGATCCGTAGTGCGCCCCCCAACCTGCAATGTAAAGCGCCCCACTGGGAGCGACTGCAATATCGGTGGGACGAAACAGAGATTTTCCTTCCTTCGGTTTGTAACCGAGGTCACCAGCCTGGGTGCGTCCTGCGTCCGCGAGGGTTTCGAAGACGTCGGCGCTCTTCATATGGGCACCGTCCCAAGTGGTCGGGAAGTGGTAGATTCGCTTGTTGGTCCAGTCCCCGATAAGGAAGGAGTTTTGATACTTTTCCGGGAAATGGCTATGGGTGTAATAGACGACCCCCACACCGGATCCGCTTACGGTGGGGAGTTTGGAGATGCTGGGAGCAGTGGGCAAATGGTCCTTGGCCATCCAGTCGAAGCTCCAGGGATGAGACATACCGAAATGGGCTCCTTGGAAAGGCATGAAAATGCGATCGTGCTGAGGGCCGGGATCGTTGTCCGTGGCCACCCAGTTAAAGCTGGTGTCCATGGCCATGTCCCAACTGTTACGAAGTCCGCGGGTGAAAATCTCGAGATTCTTGCCTCCCGCTTCGCATCTCAGTATGCCGCCTTCCGCGGAGGGCCAACCGCCGATGTACGATTTTTTGTAGGTTTCGCGCGTGAATACTTGGTTTAACGGTTGGTTGTCCGGCTTGTCGGACTTGACCCGCATCAGTTTACGAAAAGCCATGGGAGCGTGTTCCTGCACGCGACTGTTTCCCTGGGTCATGTAGAGACGTCCGTCAGGGCCCCAGTTGAAACCGTGGAGTCCGTGGCGAAGATGGCCCAGTCCCGTAAAGATAAGTTCGTACTCGTCGGCCACGTCGTCGCCATCGGTGTCACGCAGAACCGTGACGTCCGGACAATTGGCCACCCATAGTTCGTCTCCTTTCCAGGCAAGGGCTTGAACGTTGTTGAACCCCTCGGCAAAGGTCTTCACTTCGTCAACCACGCCATCTTCGTCCTGGTCGATCAGGATCTTTATGTAGTCGCCAGGTGTATCCGGACTGGGTTTGCGATACTGAGGTCCGGCCCCGACGAAAAGTCTGCCTTTTTTGTCGAAGGCGAGGGCGGCCGGGTTTATGAAGTGCGGTTCCTTGGCCACGATGTTGACGCCGAATCCATCCGCCACGTTGGGCAGAGCGTTGACGTCTACGTTGGAACTGTCGACTTGGGCGGAAACTTGCCCGAGGCAACAGTAGAAGGAAAATGGAACTAAAAGGACACTGGCGAATTTCATTTGGTTTTTGGGAGACGAATCTTGGCTAGATAAATGGATGTCTTGCCCTCATGGGAAGAGTAATAGCTCACCCATAGCAAACTTTCGCGCCAAACCATTCCTGCGTAACTGGTGTCGCCGCGGGAGGGCAGTTTCAGGCATTCGGTCAAGGTGCCTTTTTCGGGGTCAAGCCAGTGAAGAGAAGTGCGGACAACACCGTCATAGCGACGAACCACGGCCACGAATCGCCCGTTCGGCAAGCGGATGAGGTGAGGGCCGCCAATGCGAACGCCGAGGTCTTTCCACGTCCATTCCAGGTAGGGTGGACTTGCCCGACCCAGTTGAGCGGTGTTGGGATTGCCGTCTCGGCGCAATAGACAGAGCACGGTTTCGTCCGGAAGGAAGACAAGGGAGGTTTCATTGGGATAACCTTTATCGAAGGCATTCTTCACGAGGACTTCGAAGTTGGAACCGTCGGCGCTGCGATAGAGCCTAACAGAGCGTTTTTGTCTGCTCGTCCCGTAGCCAAAGCCGTAGGCCTTGCCCTGTCGCCAAGTGGTTCGCCAAAGCCAGAAGTCGCGGTCACCCACTTCATGCGCCTTGCTCCATGCGCGACCATCCTTGGAAAACCAAGTGAGTGACTGATGACTGTATTTGGATCGGTCGTGCATGGCTTCCGCTCCCGACAACATGAGACGTCCATCGGGGGTAACGTCGATCTTGGCGTCTCGCAAATCGGAATCATCGGATGTCAAAAGGGCGGCTGACTGCCACTTCTCACCGTCTTTGGAAACAATGACTCGCAGAGCTCCATCAGGGGAGACGTGACCTTTGCCTTCTCGGAACACGCAGAACCACTTCCCCTTGAAACGAACCAAGTCGGTAAAGGCGTTGTGCGGAGCTTGGTCCCATATCTTGCGAACCCCCACGAGGGTCGGCGCGCGGTTGGCGTCCTCGGCGAAGGAGGTGACCAGACCGAGTGTGGCGAGCAGCGAGATGAACGCGATGCGAAGTTTGGTCATTCGAAGTTCTTTGGCGGCGGAATTTTCGGGATGCGAAGTTCAACCTTCCTTTTCCCACGGTAGGGTGGCCATTGGATTCGCTCGTGTTCGTATCGCGCCCATTCCCATTCCGGCCAAACCGGACATTCCTTTTGAACGCCCACGTGAATTTCCTGCAATCGCTTGCTCATTTTCTCCAGACGATCTGCTTCCAGACTCGCCAAGTCGTTCGATTCGCTTGGGTCCTTGCGCAAGTTGTAGAGTTCGAACTCACCCAATTTGGCGGTCTTGAGAGTTTTTTGGTCTCGGGTCGTGAGATCGACCCGCTTGGTAATTTCCGGAGTATCGAGATGAGCGAGGATTTTCCAATCCCCCATGCGCATGGCCACCTTTGGTTTGCCGCTGGCCGCATAAAAATGCCAATACAGCGGTGTTTGTCGTTGCATGGGCTTGTCAGTTAGCAAGGGCAGAAAACTGGTCCCGTCGATGGCTCGGTCGGCGGGTTCCTCGATGCCTGCGATTTCGCACAAGGTGGGCAATAGGTCGACCCCGCTTATGGGAACCTCCGAGATCGAGCCAGGGTGGGTTTTCCCGGGCCAGCGCAGAATACCGGGCACCCTAATACCCCCTTCGGTCAACCAGCCCTTTCTATCGCGCAAGGAACCTGTTTCGCCATGCGGATGGAATCCAGTGCGAGCGGGGCCATTGTCGCTGGTGAACAGCGTAAATAAATTATCACTCAACTTGAGTCGATCCACCTCCGCCATGAGGCGACCGAAGGCCGTGTCCATTTGCGTGACGTTTCCCCAATAGGCGGAGTAACTGGGATCATCAGACAGGTGAAGTTTCGCGAATTTCGGATTTGTGGCGATGGGTTCGTGTGGTTCGTGGTAGCAAACGAACAGAAAAAAAGGTTTCTCTTTGTCTCTCTCCGTCCGCAACCAGCGAATGGCTTCGTCGGTCACGATTTGGGCGGAAAATCCTTTGATTGGACCGACGGGGATTCCATTGCGGACGAAGTTGTAAGGATTTTTGTGGTTCGGCAATGCGTTGTTTTGGGTGGAGAACCAATGCTTAAAGCCGTGATTGTTCGGTTGTGGTTGCCCCGTCAAGTTGAAGCGTCCGTTCAGGTGCCATTTGCCTATATGGGCAGTGTCGTAGCCGTTTTCCTGAAGTAACTTTGCGATGGTGAACTCTTTGCTGGAAACATGCATGGGTGAGAGCATGGGAATCCAGTTGCTCACCCCTACGCGGGTGGGCGTGCGTCCCGTCATCAAGCCCGTGCGTGAAGGGGAGCAGTTGGCGTTGGCGGCGTAGCAGTGGGTGAAGCGCAGTCCTTCCTTGGCAAAGCGATCGAGGTTGGGTGTGTGAGCGTCTTTGCGGCCATAACATCCGAGATCGCCGTAGCCGAGGTCATCAGCCAAGACGATGACGAAGCTAGTTTGCTCAGCCCATGCCGGCAAGCAAAGGCAAATCCACAAGACCAAGCTATGAACGATGGAGAGGGAATGTCTCTCATCATGGGAAGGATCGATCTTTCTCCTCAAATGCAAGGGCGGCAGGGTTGATGAAAAGAGTTTCTCTGGCGACTATCTACAATTTAAATCCAGAGCAGATTACGAAAAGTAACTTTCATGAGAGAGAACTAAATATTGAGCCATGCCGATAGAGTATCGATTGGTTACTGGTCAAACATTAGGTCCTTCTCCCGTAAATAAGCCCATAGTCCTTGATCGGAATTTGGCTTAAAACCTCGAAATCGAGCGCCTGCAAGGCATGGTGTGCATCCTCGTGATTTTTTTCACCTGGCCATAAATGATACTCCATGGCGAGAAACCGTATATTTTGCCAAGCTTCCTTCTCCCCGAGAAACTCCCACTCCGCGCCCTCACAATCGATTTTCGCAAGATCCACTTTTCCATTCAAGCGTTCCACGGTTTTGCTAAATGCCACCTGCGGTACGTCCCCTTCGTCATTTACTTGAGAACGAGTTTGGTTGGTTTCGCCCCGAATGTCCAAACTTACTCGTCCGTCCTCACGCCCCACGGCTTCGTAATGGACTTCGAAACAGGCCTGCTTGGCATGCGGGTCGAGGTAGCTTTTCAAATCTTCGTTGGGTTCGTAGGAGTGGATGGTTGCATTGGGAAAGGCATTGCGCGCCGCGATTGAAAAAAAGCCAAGGTTAGCTCCTATGTCGAGAACGCTGGAGACTTCTTTGTTTTGGCGTTCGAGATAATAGTCGTCATCTAGGAAAATGGAGAGAAAGTCGTTCAACGTTCCCACTTCATCTGGAAAGAAAAGTTTAAAAACTTTTCCCTTCCACTGGATTTGCCCAGGTGTCTGGAATCCTGCGGCGCGCTTGAATTCAAAACCAAGTTTTGCGGCGCGTTTTCTGCGACGCCTCAACCGCAACCATTTCCTTAGAAGATGCAAGAACTTGTACCTTGAGGAATTCCGGCAAAATGAAAAGAAATTAGTTTGAATCCTTTTATTCCCGCTAACGGTCTTCCTTGCAGGGATTGCATTCATTCAAGACTAGGCTGCGAACGATCGCGGGGAGTCGTTTCATGTTTGGCAGACTGGGCTCTGGTTCGGGAGTAATCTTGGACGTCATTCTTCTCGAACTCGCTGTGTTGAGGAAGCATTAAATGCAGTTCTTTGTTATCATTTGAAGAGAATAACCTCTTTTCCCTGATATCGCCGAAGCAACAAAATCTGATTAAAGCAACATGGGTTCATCTGTCTTATGCTAATTTCTAGCCGATGACTCGCCCCGGTTTTTTGAAAAGGCGGTAGACCACTTGTTTTCCTCGTCAAGATATGGAGAACGCATGGCCCATTGCGCGGACACCAACGGATACCAGTACGATACCCATCGCGACACATAGCCCTGACGAGACCGCCGACCGCCGATTGGAGCTACAATATCTTTAAGAATCCCTCCCATGCGCACGAATTCAAGGCCACCATTCAATATCTCCCCAGCATCGACCACGAGTGGTCTCACGGAGGTTCACGGAAAAGTTGTCTCCGGAATGCTTTCCTGAACTGAAATTTGCCTGATCGCCCAACCTAGGCGAACAATTTCTTGATCGGATCGACTTCCTCCACCCCGACGAGACTGCGGTCAAGTCCACCGTAGAAGAATTTGAGGGCATTGGGATCGAGACCGAGCAAATGCAGGATGGAGGCATGCAGGCGCTTGACGTGTAAGCGATCCACTACCGCGGAACCACCGAGGTCGTCGGTTTCACCCACGCTGACCCCTCCCTTTACGCCACCGCCGGCCATCCACATGGTAAAGCCGTAGGAATTGTGGTCACGCCCCGTTCCCCGAGCGTATTCCGCCGTGGGTTGGCGTCCGAATTCGCCGCCCCAGACGATGAGGGTATCCTCTAGAAGGCCTTTCTGCTTGAGGTCCTTGATGAGTCCCGCGATGGGTTTGTCGGTGTTGCCTGCGTGGTGAGTGTGGTTCTTGACCAAGTCGCCGTGCGCGTCCCAGTTGGCGTCGTTGTGGTTGCCGCCGGAGTAGATTTGGATGAAGCGCACGCCACGCTCGACGAGGCGACGGGCGAGAAGGCACTTGCGTCCGAAGTCTTCCGTACGTGAACCGTCGATGCCGTAGAGTTTCTTGACCCCTTCGGGTTCCTTGTCCAAATCGACGGCCTCTGGAGCAGTGGCCTGCATCTTGTAGGCGAGTTCGTAGGAAGCCACGCGGGCTGCGAGATTAGTGTTGTCGTAACGCTCGGAAAGGTGACCCTCGTTGACGGTCCTAAGATGGTCGAGCAGGGTGCGTTGCTCGAGTTTGCTGATGCCGTGGGCGTTTTCGAGATCGAGGATGGGCGATCCTTCCGAACGGAGCACGGTTCCTTGGTAACTAGCTGGCATGTAGCCGCTGGACCAATTCTTGGCACCGCTGATGGGACCACCTGTCTTATCGAGCATCACGACGTAACCAGGCAGGTTTTCATTCACGCTGCCTAGACCGTAGTTCACCCATGAGCCCAGTGATGGATTGCCGCTTCGAATATTGCCCGAGTTCATCATGAGCATGGCTGAACCATGAATGGGAGAGTCGGCCGTCATCGAGTGGATGAATGCAATGTCGTCCACGCAGCTGCCCAAGTTGGGGAACAGTTCGGAGACATGTTTACCGCATTCGCCATATTGCTTGAATTTCCATTTGGGCCCCACCACACGGCTCTTGGTTCGATGACCGCCCCTGCCAAAGGTTTTAATATCGATGGTTTCGCCATCGAGGGGGTAGAGCTTGGGTTTGTAGTCGAAGGTATCCACGTGACTGGGACCTCCATACATGAAGAGAAAGATGACGGACTTCGCCTTGGCCGCGTAATGGGGTTTCTTGGGGGCTAGCGGATTGACGAATTCCGGCATGTCTTTGGCCATGGCCTTGGACTGAAAGAAGCCGTCTTGGGCGAGCATGCCGGCGAGGCTGAGCGAGGCAAAGCCTCCGCCTAGGTTATGCAGGAATTCACGGCGTTGAACCTGACCGCAGAAGGTGTTGCGTGGCATTTTGTTTTCCATGGCTATGCTGATTCGTGGTGATGAAAATAATAAGCTTATCGTGAACCCGGACTAATCTAGAAAGACGAATTCATTCAAGTTGAGGGTGAAGAGGGCAAAGCGTTCGAGGGCAACTTCCTGAGAGAGATTCGCCTTTTCACTGATCTCCTTCATCATGGCGAGACCGCCGGCAATTTCCTTGTCCGTGGGTTTTCTCGCGAATGCGATTTGGAAGGCATGGGCGACTTGAGCCGCGGGTGCATCCCCTGCCTCTTCGCGAATGCGCTTTGCGAAAAGCTTGGCGGAGTCGTTCATGAACTTTCCGTTCAGCATATTGAGCGACTGCGTGGGAACGGTTGTGCTGAAGCGCACCGGGCAAGTCGAGTCGGTATCGGCCATGTCGTGGTTGATCAGGATGGGCATTTGCATGGACCGCTTGACCTTGACGTAGACACTTCGGCGGTTGGCTTGTTCAGTGGTCGACTTTCCCCAACCAGCGCCTTTTCGGGAGGCGGTTGCCAAGATCACGTCTGGTAGCGGTGGAGTTACGCTTGGTCCTCCGATGTCTAGGTTGATCGTTCCGCGTGCTGCCAGAACGGCATCGCGTACCTCCTCAGCGGTCAGGCGGCGCATGTCGAATCGCCAAAAGAAATTGTTGAGCGGATCCTTGTCGTAGGCACTGGCTTTTGGGGCCGAAGATCGTTGGTAGGCTTGGGAAGTCATGATGAGCTTGTGCATCGCCTTGAGGTTCCAATCCCGAGCCATGAATTCAGTGGAGAGCCAGTCGAGCAGTTCGGGATGGGTGGGCTTGATTCCCTGAAAACCAAAGTCGCTGCTTGTGCGCACGATGCCGCGGCCAAAGTGAAACTGCCAAAGCCGGTTCATCATCACGCGAGCAGACAGAGGGTTGTCCTTCGAGGTTATCCACTCAGCCAAGACTCGTCGTCTCCCCGAGGTTCTGGGAGTTTTGTATTCCACGGGTACGACGGCGGCGGGTGGGCGCAGAACGGAGGGGAATCCAAGTTCCACGACGTCGCCTTCAAGCAAAGGGTTGCCGCGACGGAGCACGCGGGTGACGTTGTTTCCTGATTCACCCACTGCCATAACCTCGTATTTGCTCGCCGATGGTTTTTGGGAGGCATGGCCGGCCAGGTCACGGGTGACGCGCTTATGGCTTTTCAATGCTGAATCACCAATGTAGTCCTTGCCGAACTTTCTCATGAGCGAAGCGAGATCGGCGTATTGGTCGGATGTCGTCACGCCCACGTCCACGTATTGTCCGCCGCCGGTTTGCCGACAATGTACGGCGAGCACGTTCTTGCCCGTCTGAAGAACGTCGGCGACTTCCTTGGTGACGTCATGAGTTTCGTATTTATTCACGTGACCACCCAATTTCTTGATCAATTTCCCGTTCAAATAGATTTCAACGTCTTCGTCATGATGGACGTTGAGGGAGAGATTGTTCGGTATTGCGGCGAGGCGAAAGCTGGTTCGGAGCCAAATCTCTTGGTTGTGCCACTCGGTGCGGACAATGGCTCCTGGGGCACCCTTGGACCCGAAACCGCCTTTGCCTGTTTCCCACTTGGAGTCATTGTAGGCGATCTCGAACCAGTGGGCTTCCGGTTTCTTGTTGAGGTAATTCCAGTTCACTTGGCCGGTGCGCGCATCGTGCAGGATGACGTTTTGCTTCACCTTGGCGTTGTTTCCCGGCTTCTTCACCTTGATTTCGGGTTGCCGCAGGGTTAATTCATCAAGAAAGTCCTTCTCGATCTTATCCAATTGCTTGCGAAGGTCGTCCTCGCGTTTTTTCCACTGGTCGAATTGCTTCTGAAACTGGCCGTTTCCAGAGAAGCTTTCGACCTTCACGAGGTTTGCCTTTCCCTTTCCGTGATTGGACACGTTGGCGAAGAAAGCGAGCATCGAGTAGTAGTCCTTGAGTGGTAGAGGATCGATTTTGTGCTCGTGGCAACGGGCGCATCCCACGGTCATGCCGAGAAAGACCTCACCGGTGGTCCGGAGGATGTCGTCGAGGTAATCGTAGCGCGCTAGTTTGCGGTCAGCCGGTTCGTCGTCCCATATGCCGAGGCGGTGGAATCCGGTGGCGGTGATGGAATCGGCGTCGGCATCGGGAAGTTCGTCACCCGCCAGTTGTTCCTGCACGAAGCGGTCGTAGGGCTTGTTTTCGTTGAAGGCCTTGATGACGTAGTCCCGATAGCGCCAAGCCATGGATTTGTCACCGTCGCGTTCATATCCGTTGGTTTCCGCATAGCGCACGAGGTCAAGCCAGTGGCGCCCCCATTTTTCACCGTATTGTTGGGAGGCGAGCAAACGATCGATGGCCTTCTCGAAGGCATCCTTTGATTTATCGTCGAGGAAGGCGTCCATATCCTCCTCATTTGGAGACAATCCGGTCAGATCGTAACTGGCTCGTCGAAGAAGGGCTTCTTTCGAGGCGAGTGGATTGGGGTCGATTCCGGCTGACTCGAGCTTGGCGAGAATGAAGTGGTCGATGGGGTGGGAAGCCTTGTGTTTCTTCAATTTGGGCAATTCGAGGCGCTTGGGCTTTACATAGGCCCAGTGGGCCATGGTGCGCTCGTTGACCACCGTGTTGTCCCACTGAGAGAGGTCCTCTTCTTCATTTCCAGGAATTTCGTCTTCCGGGGCGAATGGCAGGCCAAGCCGAATCCACTTTTCGAGAATGGCGACTTCCTCGTTTTTAAGCTGTTTTCCATCGGGTGGCATCTCGTGATGCTCGTCCTTGTATGATACCATTTCGAGCAGAAGGCTCTTTTCTGGAACTTTTAAATCGACGGCCGATCCGGTTTCCCCTCCACCAAGGATTCCTTCCCGCGTCGTCAACCGAAGTTTGCCCTTGATGCGGGCCTTGGCGCCGTGGCATTCCCAGCAGTTTTGCTCCAGTAACGGTTTGGCCTCTTCCTTCCAGAAGACTTTTCCCTTCTCAGAGTTCGTTTCTTCGCCGAATAGGGAGAAGACCGAGGATATGAGCATCACGAAACTCGGGAGAGTGACTCGTTTGCGCAGGAAGTAATTTCTGGATTTCATTTAACTTGGATTAATTTGGTCTATGAACGTGCGCGCTTTCGGGTGCGTGACAATATCCAAACGAGGTTTCACGCCAAATGCCATGGGCGTGGCAACGGGTGCCCTGCAACAGATTCTCATCTGTGGTTTTCATTACGAAAAATGAGACTTTCATTGTTGGCGAAATATCCATTACCCGTCAAGGGGTGGCCGTTGCTTACCGCGAAATATTTTCTACGGTGGGGGAATGGGTCAATCGTACTTTAGATGCATTTCACGAAGAGGGAAATTACGACCGGGGCAGACGGTGTGATGTAGGTCGATTTCCTTGTGGCCGGCGAATCGGCATTTCTTTTGGAGAAAGAATTCTTCGAGCAGAAGCATTAATTCATGGAAAGCGTCGAGTTGTTTTCTGGTCGGCGCGCGATACTGCAAATTTCCCACGAAACAGATGCCTATCCCAGTATCGTTGACCAAGGTCTTGCGCACGTGACCGCCGCGCAACTGGTTCGTCCAGCGACCCCCGATTTCGATTTCCCCGTCTCCGGAATCTCTTCCACAGCCGATGACGAAATGATAGGCGAGGCCATCTCGGATGCGTTTTACGTTTCGATGGTAAGTGTCGTAGACGCTGGCATTGCCGGCTTCGACTGCGCTGTGATGGGCTACGATCCATTTCCAACGGTCGACCTCCACCTTGATGCGCCGGGTGGCCTTTTCCACGTTGCCGGCGTATTTCAGTTCGGGCAGTCGGGTCGGGACGACTAAAGTTTGACCGATGATGATCAAGTCGCCCCGCAACCCGTTGGCTGCTTTGATTGCTTTTACCGTGGTCTTGAACCGAAGGGCGATGTGGCTGAGGGTATCACCCCTTTGAACGACGTATTTCCGTTTATACAAGCTCGCGGCATGCGCGAGGCTTGGCAAACCGAGGCTCAAGGCAAGGGCGCTTCGCCAAAACGCTCGCCGCGTGCGATCAGGCATATTTTCAAACGCCCCATCGAAACGCAGTTGGTCCCAATTCCCCTTCATCATGCCTTTCCCCTCCACGAGTTAACCCTCAAAACAACATAGGCTCCCTTCGTCTTGGGTCAAATAGCTTTCCAACCCCCAAATGAGCCAATCGTTGGAGCGAGGAAAGAAAGCCATGGGACGTCTCCGTCTCCAAACTCCCCCCTTTAATCCTCGCGGAAGAATTTCGACACCAACCGCTCGTCGGGTGGGCTCGAAGTCAGCGAAACCACCACCACCGCAACCCCTGAAACCAACAGGCTCCACAGAAAAGGGTGAAAATCCAGCGGCGCGTAGGCGGCGAATTTTCCGTGGACGAACCAGCCCGCAAGGTAGCATCCCCCATAGGTGACCAATCCGCCCAGCATGCCAGCCAAGGCGCCTGCCGCCGTCATTCGGGGCCAGTAGAGGCCCAAGGTCATCGGCATTAGGAAACAACCGGCCAACCCCCCGCTTGCGAACACGATCAGGGTTTGTAGGAACTCGGGCGGATTGACCACGGCCAAGGCGGCCGCCACGCCCAAGAGGCAGGTCGTTCGGTAAGTCAACCGCTTGATCTTTCGCTCGGAGGCGTTCGGATTCACCTTCTGCTGGTAGACGTCGCGCACCACGGTCGAGGAGACCAACAGCAGAAAACTGTCCACGCTCGACATCACGGCCGCGAAAGGGGCCGCCACCAACAGCCCGGCCAGCCATGGAATCCCGGCCGCCTCCGTCAGATGGGCGGCCAGTTCAGGCATGATCCGATCGGGATCGATCTCCATGCCCGGTAGTAGCAAGCGGCCACAGCAAAAGATGATCACCAAGGAAAAATAGAGGAAGGAATAATAGACGCATACTACGAGAATCGCCCGCCGCAGGGTGTTCACGTCGCGGAAGGCCATCAGGCGAACCATGTTGCTCGGTTGACCGGAGTTCCCGAACGGCCAAAACAGGAAGAAACTGAGGGCTAAGCCCACTGCTAGAAAACCACCTGCATCATCTGCGCTGGGTCCCGGGGGACGTACGTAAACTCCTTTCTCGCCTGCCCCCGATTCGTAGGGCTTCGTCTCCAGACCGACCAGCGACAAACCGTTTGGGAGGGGCTGCGGCTTGATCCGCTCACGCTCGGGTTCCGAAGTCAGGAGCAATGCCTTCGCCACCATCGTTCCATTGCCGTCCCGGGAAAAATACAGGCTTTCCGCCAACCGCAACGCCACCTCGCTTCCGGCAGTGGTTTGCGCCTCCACCCAGGTTCCCTTCCGCAAGACCGGCGCTTTGCCCGAACGATCCCAAGTGAAAGTTGCCTTGCCTTTCTCGGGAGGCGTCATCTCGGCCATCTTACGGGTGGCATTTTCCAAGCCGCCCACCTGAGACAAGGCAAGGCACAGCATGATCACCACACCAATACCCATGACCACGCCCTGCATCACGTCGGTCCACACCACCGCCCGAAATCCTCCGTAGGTGACGTAGGCCACCACTGCCACCGCGAAGACGACCAAGCAGACGAGGTAGGCGGGGTCCGCCTGTCCCACCCACGGCAAACCGGACGTTGCTTCCCTCATCCAGTCCGTGGCCGCCTGGAAAATCTCCACCTCTTCCAACAGGGTGGCCATGATCTTCCCGCCTGCCTTGAACTGGGCCAGCAGGTAGAAAAACATGAAGAACAGCAGCAAGCCCGTGGCCACGCCGCCTACGCGGGCATCGCCGAAACGTTTGCGCAACACCTCGGGCACCGTGATTGCTCCTACCTTACGAGCCAACCGATTCAGGCGCTTTCCCAGTAGGGCCATTCCCAGGACCGGCACGAACATATAGCCCGCGATCCAGAGGGCCAAGCTCCAGCCATGAACGTAGATCAGCGACGGAAACCCCATGAAGCTTCCACCCGAGGAACTGGTCGCGGCAAAGGTCAGGGCGAAGGCCCACAGTCCTAGGTTGCGGTTCCCAAGGAAATATTCGTCCACGAACCCCTTGCCCGACTTCTTCCGTCCCGCCAACCATGCCAGCAGGAAAGTGACCCCGAGATAGAGGGCAAAACTGACCAAGGCGGAGTTGTCCGAGGAACCCTCCATCACTTCAGTTCCCCGAATCGTCTTCTCCCCTCAGACGCCGCAGGCAGAACCAGAAGGTGAAAACACTTGCCCCCAACCACGGCAGGGCAACCCCCAGGAATACCCAGTCTGGCAACCCGATGATGGTGTCGAGTTCTCCCTTCTCCGCCTCGTAGCCGAGAATCCAACAGGTGAGCAGTACCCAGGTAAGGAAAATCGTGAAACCTGCCAGGATAACGAACAGTTCCCGTCGAGCCTGCAGGAAACTTGGGGCCAATCCGGATTCGTTGTCCGAGCCGCTCACGTCAGGTTTCCGAGACATGGATCGCCCGCCGCCGGGCAATCACTTCCCAAGTTCCGTTGAGGTGACCTTCGCTCACCACCTGAGCCTCGTCATAGAGAGCCACGGTCGGGCAGACATGACGCGGGAGACCGTGAAAACGGTCGCCCACTTCGTAGCTCTCGGCTCGCGGGGTTTCCAGAACAAGATGTTCCTCCGAGTGAGAGATGATGACAGCCTCTGGTTCTTCGAGAAAGCGAACGGGAAGTGGTTTTTCAGAAGCCACCGCCTTGTGGCCGAGGTCGAGACACAGACGGTTGGCGCCGGGCTTGCTTGAAACCCGCGCCAAGAGAACGGCAGCGTGCCGGAACGGCAGATCGGGGAAAGCGTCGCTGTAACCATAGTCCCACAACAGGGTGGTACCAGGCGAACATTCGTCCACCGCCTCATCCATGGCATGGAAGGCAAAGGTGGGCGAACCACCGGCAATCAAGCAAGGAACGGGCAAGTTCGCAGCCTCCAAATCGTTTCGCAACCTGTGGACGGGCGCCATCGCATCCCCTCGTTTATTGCGGCGTGTCTCAAGATCGGCATCATGAACGTGACCATCGTAGGCGTGCAGACCGGCGGGAATCAGGTTTGGCGCCTTGGCGAGGGAACGGTACAGCTCGAGGGCTTCACGATCCGCCTTGATGCCCGTCCGCCCCATGCCGCAATCGAGGTCGAGAAAAACCTCGCAAGGTTTCTTGGCCCCGGCAAAGGCATCGGACAAAATATCGAGGTGAACTGGGCAGTCGGCCAAGGTAGAGAAGCAAACCTCAGAAAAACGCTCCACGAGTTGCCGCAGTTGCTTGGCTCGGGGACCGACGGATGGGTAAGCGAGCAGGATTTCCTTGGCCCCGCAGGTCGCTCCCATTTCCGCCTCTGCGATCGTGGCGCACTTGAATTTCCCAATGCCGGCGGCGATCTGCATGCGTGTCACTTCCTTCATTTTGTGGGTCTTCAGGTGTGGGCGCAATCGCTCGACCGAACCAGCGATCTCGATCATGTGGCGAAGATTTTCCTCGATCCGCTCTGGAAATATCAAAAGGGCAGGGGTCGGAATATTCTCTTCCCCGTCGGCAAGATACCATGGGTTGCTCACTGACTAGGTTCCTATTTGGGCAACGAAGAGCACCAGTCCGATGATGGCGAAGCAGATGGCGAAGCAGACGAGGAATCCCAGGAAATCGACCTTGGTCGGACGCTGGGCTTCGAAGTTGGTGCCGGGGAGCAGTTTGTTATGGTCGAAGCGGGAAGGATCAGCGTAACTTTTCTCGAGTTCGGCTTCGTCTTTTTCCGGGTCAGGGCCCACGGGAGTTTTCATCCGTACGTAAAGACGATCGAGAGCTTTTTTGCTGTTGGGCTTTGTCAACAGACTGGCAATGATCATGACGAGGAAAGGCGAAATGATTTTGAAGGGGAACTCCAGCGTCTTCAGAGCGGCGTTGCTCACTTTCGTCAGGTCGATTCCCAGCAACTTGTCGTAAATCAGCATGTCGAAACGGAAGGAACCTTTTCCATGCATCACTCCATTCATTTCCTTTGCCCCACCATTCCAATAGATGGATTTGCCGCCACCGGTCTCAGTGACCTGATTCACCTGCGTGTAGGCTGGATCAGTCCGCAGGTCGGGGTTAACTGCGGGGATGAGTCGAGGTATCACGAAGAAACTCGCGAGGCAGAAGGCTACGGTTATCCAAGCTGCCTTGGTCGTGGCGCGTCGCCAGTACATTCCCATCCAGAAGAGGGCCGCGAAGGTCATGGGCACGATCCAAGTGAGCTCGAGTTGCTTGAACATGTCCAGCATGGTGACGGAAATGACGACCGCGCCCAATACCACGACGGCCCCGGTTACTCGCCCCAGCAACAGACATTCCTTTTCTCCTGCCTCGGGGTTGACGAAGGGCACGTAGACGTTTCGCACTACAAGGGCCGAGCAGACCAGCATGTAGCAGTCCACGCTGCTCATGAGGGCGGCCAGCAGGCAGGCCAACATCAACCCCACGAGCCCGATGCCCATGGGCCCGAGCAATTCCTTCGTAGCGACTCCCCACGCCATGTCGGCGTCGTTGATGAGGGCGGTGTCGCTCCCGAACAAGGTCAGCACGATGAGGGCAGTGATGACCCAACCGATGGTGCAGAAGCGTTTGATGAAGTTGCCTGTAACCAATCCGACTCGGGCATCGTGCTCGCTCTTGGCGGTTCCTCCACCGGTCACGATGAAGTGCGGTGTGAGCACGATTCCGATCATGTTCATGATCACGATCACCACGATGGCATAGAGGGGGAATTCACTGGCGGCGTCTCCCCCTAAAATAGTGAAATTGCTTGCCGGCAATTGCTCGTGCATTACACGGAAACCATCTGTCCAGGAATCACCGTCCGTTCCGAATTTGTCCACCACGGCTTGAAGCCCGAAGGGTATGAGAAGGACGGAAAGCAGGATGATGCAGATGCCCTGGATGAGGTCTGTCCAGTATGCCGCCGCTATGCCGCCGAGCACTCCGTACAGGGTCACCACGATCGCCACGAGCGGGACGAGGACGTACGCGGTCTGTGCTCCGAAAAGAGTATCGCCCACGAGAGGGACGGCCACCTTGCCGATGGCGGTGAAGAGCATGGCGCCGTAAACCATGTAATAGAAGCAACCGAAAATGGCGTAGGCTACCCCGATCCGTTTCGATTCGTAGCGTTCCACGAACCAGTCGCCCAAGGTGAGGCATCGCATGCGGCGGTACCATACGGCGCTGATCCAGTAAATGGGGGTGACGAAGAGCCAGTACATCACCCCCCACATTCCGCTCATGCCGTTGGCGAAGGTGCCGCGAGCAGTGTTTACCGGATCAGCGGAACCGGTGCCGGCCCCGAACGCTGCGAAGGTCTGGAACAATTTCCCGAAACGCCGGCCTCCCATGAAGTAGTCTTCTTGTCCCTTGATCCGTCGCATGGCCCAAAAACCAATGCCGGCCATGCCCGCAAAGTAGACGAAGAGAACGATGAAGTCGATGGTGTCCATGAGACGAGCTTGCGTGATTCGTCTAGGAAAAAGCGACCTTGGCAACCGAAAAGCGGTGGTGTTGACCAATCCACTTGCATGATTGCCTAGGTTCTTTACAGGCAGTTTAGTCTTGCCGCGTGGCTGTACTCGTCGAAAAGTCCGCCCTTCACTTTTCACATTTCACATCATGGACAAGGTACGCATTGGAATAGTTGGAATGGGCAACATCGGGCAGATTCATGCCAAGAGTCTGCTCGAAGGGAAAATAGAACGCGGTGTTTTGACGGCTGTTGCCGACGCTTTCCCCGACAAACTGGGGGAATATGAGGAGCAAGGCTTGAAAGCCTACGGAAGCGGAGAGGACTTGATTACCTCGGGTGAAATCGACGCATTGATGATCGCCACCCCCCATTTTCAGCACACCACCCTCGGGATAGCGGCCTTGGAAGCTGGATTGCACATCATGGTGGAAAAGCCGATTTCGGCCCACAAGGCGGATGCCGAGCGTCTCATCGCCAAGGCAAAGGAGCACCCAAATCAAGTTTTTGGTGGGATGTTCCAATTGCGGGTGGAGCCCCGTTACGCAAAGATTCGCGAACTTGTGCAAGGTGGGGATCTTGGGGATCTCATTAGGGTGATCTGGATCATGACCGACTGGTTCCGCTCGGAAGCTTATTATCAAAGTGGTGGATGGCGCGCCACTTGGAAAGGAGAGGGTGGGGGCGTGTTGCTCAACCAGTGCCTGCACCAGCTTGACGTCATGCAATGGATACTCGGCATGCCTGCCAAGGTGCGCAGCGAGGTCGGCATAGGCAAATACCACGACATCGAGGTGGAGGACGACGTTACCTGCTACATGGAGTATCCCAACGGCGCCTCGGGAATGTTCATTACCTCGACCGGCGAAACACCCGGCAGCAACCGGTTCGAAATCGCCGGTACCAAGGGACGTGTCCTGCTGGAGAACGACAAACTGGTCTTCACCAAGAACG
>MDTC01201111.1_pt1 | contig 25177 bp, 22 predicted proteins | sample 811181 | NCBI WGS metagenome assembly MDTC01 (sample SAMN05326644, study PRJNA326480) | marine metagenome | isolation source: seawater | place: Pacific Ocean: North | collected 2011
TCAATCTCATAGATGTGGCAACCATAGCCGCTAACAACGATGAGGATTTAGGTCGGCTTATCGCTGATGTCATGAAGAACAACGGCGAGACAGGCACAGTCACCATAGAGAAGTCTATGAACGGTGAGACATACGTTGACTCGGCTGACGGGTTTGAGATTTACTCAGGCTACCTGCATAGGGCAATGTCAAACGCACCAAGAAATATGTGTGAGTATGATAAGCCCCTCATATACGTGTGTGGGAGAAGTATAAACACATTCAACGACCTAGTGCCAGCACTTGAGATTAGCATAAAAGAAAGCAGACCACTGATTATCTTCTGCGCTTCTCTCAACAACACCGTGTTGCAGAACCTACTTGTGAACGTCATACAGGGCAAGGTTTCATGCGCTATCGTGCAGGTTCCGGGTATGCCACACGAGCAACAGGCATGGTTGGAGGACATAGCAGCAGCCACAGGCACGAAGATGGACTCCGAGTTCAGTAAAATAACCATAAAAGAAGATACTCTCGGCTCTTGTAAAAGGTCATTCATAGGCGAGAGGAACACCGTTCTCGTTGACTGTGATGGTGACATAGAGGATTCCGTCTTCGCTCTTACCGAGTTGAGGGATTCAAGCACCAATGATTGGGACAAGGAAGCGTATCAGAACAGAATCACCCGTCTTACCACGGGCATATCGACTATCTATGTAGGCGGTGTCACCGAAGTCGAGCAGATAGAGCGCAAGGAGCGTGTCGATGATGCTGTCAATGCGTGCAAGCACGCGCTGTCTGATGGTGTAATAGGTGGTGGCGGGTCTGAGTTGTATCGCGCTGCCTCCCATATCGAGAAGCATCCGAAGGACACTGACTCCGAGGTATTGAATCTCTTCTCAACCGCACTTGCTGGACCTATTACTACGATAAAAGAAAACGCAGGTAGCGATTTGTTCCTGAATGCGCTTGAAGACCAACAAGATTCTTACTTGAACGGGGTATCGGGAGATATCGGCAATGTTTGGGAGGATGGGGTCATCGACCCTGTGAACGTTGTCATCAACAGTCTTGACGCCGCAGTTTCCGTGGCCGCACTTATTCTCATGACTGACGCAGCGATAATAGCACCTGTTGAATAGGTTTATATGTGTAGTCAAATGAGGTGATAATATGAGTTGGGGAACACAAGCAACCAATGTAACACAGAAGACAGCCGCCACTGAGGAACCTACGTCGAAGTTCGACGCTGACTATTACAGACAGATGTTCACACAGAACAGGGTCAACACAATCACGCACAGATGCGCGTTTGTAGGTCATGAGAACACAGCCAAGACAGGACTTGCTCTATCATTGCTCGCTCCTGAGATTGAGGCTGGTAAGCAGATATTCATCTTTGACGTTGACAACAGCGCAAAAGCCACTGTTGACCACGTATATCCGGGTGCGAAGAACATAGTAGTTCTTCCTTTACATGACGAGACGGATGAGTCTATCTTCGATGATGAGAACAACGTTGACTACAAGGCACTTCTTGACAAGACATCTTGGTATGTCAACATACTTGCTGAGCAGGTAAAGGAGAACCCGGACGCAGTAGGTGGTGTCATATTCGATGGTGGTTCAACGTTCTTGAAGTGGTGCGAACACGCTATGCGTGCCTCGCTGCTATCTCGCGGTATCATTGACGAAGAAGGAGACTCCTTCAATCAGAAAGAGTGGAGAGAGCGTAACAGACTCTATCGAAACATTCTCAGCAGACTTCACAGTCTCAATGTAGCCAAGGTTTACTTCACCTTCCACCTCAAGCCGGTGTCCCAATACATGGACGACGGCACAGGAAAGAAGGTTCTCATGACCGTAGGGTTCCGCCCTGAGTGGGAGAAGGGAACCATGAGAAAGTTCTCTCAGCAGGTATTCCTCTCACGCCACATGAAGAAGGCTGACCCCGCTGCTGGTGTCGAAGGCGACCGCACTCTCGGAGATGGAGAGTGGGTTGTGCGCGGCACTATCGAGGAAATGAAGGGTAAGAACATTGAGAAAGTAGGCTCCACACACGATATCCTGTCTGTAAAGGCAGGTAAGGTCGAGTTCTTCGGACTACCTTGGATGCTTGAGTGATTGACATGATTACTCTCGATACCAACTCCCTTCAATGGTTGCTATCGCTCATGCAGCGTAAGCAGAACATTGATGGTAAAAGTTTTGCGCAGGTTCATTCTGTGCTGCTTAAGGTGGAGAACGGTAGGTTGATTGGAACGGCACTCGTAAAAGATGGAGTGTCGTCCCTCAACCGCCTATCTATACCATGCACAGGTGAAGGTGATATTCCCGTTACTGACATAAACACATGGTTGGGCGCATTGAAATACCACAGCAGCCCACTTAGTATTACCCCAAAAGAAGGTAAGGTGACACTGAAGTCCGGTCGGAAACAGACTACGTTGACAGCATCTTCGGAGGCTCTTGCTTTCCCACACACACCTGACACTATGGCTACGTGGTCTGATAAGTCTAACTCTATCGCTGATAAACTATCTATAGATAAGTATGTTGGTGGAGATGGCAAGGAATACCCACACATGGTAAAGATTGCCGAGTTAGACAGCACTGACTTGTATGAGGCTTTCAGGTGCGATGAGATGAACGGACAGAAGCACAATGAGTTCCGCATCATCGGTAAGTATGAGGGTCTATTCATCAATGTAGGTACGGAACTTAAGGGTAAAACTACTACACAGATAAGCGAGGGAGAGTTTCCTGTGGTGTTCGACGCAACTTTCAACGGAGGTCTTGACTACGTGTTCAAGAACCTCAACAGCAAGGTTGACATCTCCTTCTTCGACTTCACCAGTATGGGTCAGGGCATCAAGATGTTCATAGACTTAGGTGACGGTGATTTCATATTCCAAGCATCGAACTTGGGGGCATGATACTATGCAGGTAAATTTAAAAGAGTTAGAAATAGGAACGCACGAGATTGTATTTGATGACACGGTTGCTACCGTCCACATCAGAAAAGATATGGGTAAAGTCTATCAGGAATATGAATGGCTTTACGAGCAGTACGTCACAAACGAAAGGACTATGGCTGAAATCGCTCTTGATTGTGGTCTGACTCCTATGAGCATAAACAAGTGGCTCAACAAACACAACATTGATACCCGTCCTCGTGGAGCAAGAGCCAAGAGGGACGAGGATGATAATTGAGCGTGGTCGAGGCAGGGATGTCATTGTTAGGGGTAGGCAGCCGGACGGCTCGCGTTATCAGAAAAGCATCAAGGGTTATTGGCCCTATTGTTTTGTGCTTGACGAAGACGCGGAATGGATAGATTGTGTGCGTAAAGAGCCGGGTTATACCGGACTATACGGCGAATCTCTCACTAAGATTGTCTGCGCCTCCACCTATGATGTATCACAGATATCAAGAGCCGGAGACACATGGGAAGCGAATATCGCTTACACCAACCGTGTTCTCATAGACTATATCAATGATGGTAACGATAAGATTCCTAACTACGAACACAGGACTTGGTATCTGGATGCTGAGTGGTCGCCACAGACAGGTCAGATAAGGGTAATAGTAGTTTACGACAACTTCACAGATAGAGAATTTGTATGGTTCCTTGAGCCTGACCTCGGTGATGGGAACTCTAAGCCTTATAATAACTATGGTGAATATTCATATGACACACCGGCTATCGGATTTGGGGATGAGAAAGGGTTACTTACCCACTTCATCAGCCATATGAAAAAACAAGACCCTGACATCATAACCGGATGGTATGTCACGGGTGCAGATATCAAGCAGTTCTTTGACAGATGTAGAGCCTGTGACATTCCCGCACACGGTATGTCACCGCTGCGCAAAGTAAGATATGACTTCGGTGATTGGGACCAACCTATCGTGGGTCGCAACTGCATAGACCTGATGCTCGCAGTATCAAAACTGTGGGAATTGAAGAACGGAAAACTACCCTCGTACAAGTTAGGTGACGTTGGAGAGGAAGTCGTGGGTGAAACCAAGGTGGAGTTGCCTGACGGCCACGACACATGGGACACGGACAAAGCCCTATACATACACTACTGCCGACAGGACGTGAGGCTACTGCCCCGTCTTGATGAGGCTGTCAATGCACTTGACTACTTTACCGCCCTACAACACCTCGTTCAGTGCGACATACGTTCCACTCCCTTCATCACCAAGATGTTCAGCAACCTCGTCCTCACAGACCCCGGCTTCGACCGTAGGATTCCCACACGACCGCAGTTCGCCAAGGTGAACTACGACGGTGCTGACGTTCTCGATGTCGAGCCGGGAGTTTACGACAACGTAGGTATATTAGACATAAAAGCAATGTATCATAGCAATGCTGAGAAGTATAATATATCATGGGACACTCTATCCGCTGACGGTGAGGATTGTGGTAACGGAACCAAGTTCAACACTGATAGCAGGGGAGTTCTCATCCGACAGATGGACTACATGACTAAGATGAGGAACGAGTTCAAGGCTCTTATGAAGTCTGACCCTAATAATATTAAGAAGTGGGACACGATGCAGTTCGCGGCCAAGACGCTAGTAGCCTCTATGTATGGGGTTGCTGGCGACGCCAAGTACGGTATGTATCACCCTGAGATTGCGGCAGCAATCACACACACCTCCCGCAACACCCTACATGAGTTGATGGACGAGGCTGAAGCCGAGGGCTTCAAGGTTCTATACGGCCATACAGACAGCGTATTCTGTGAGATACCCACGCCTGAGAAGGGGTTAGAGGTGATAGACAGGATAAACGCACGCATGGCCCCCATAGAGGTCGAGTTTGAGAAGTGGTGTTCCCGTATTATCCTCGTCGCCAAGAACAGGTACACGGGCATGACAGCGTGGACCGATGGTTCCTATCACGACCCGACCCTTTATGTAAAGGGTATAGAGTTGAAGCAATCTCGTATGCCCCCCGTCATGAAGGAGGCTATGACAGATACAATTACGGGTATACTAAATGGCAAAGAGGAATCTGAGGTTTCTGACAGTCTCAAGAATCTTATAACAGATGTTGTGGACGGAAACGCAGAACCCACCCTGCTATGTATGAAGGGTAAGTTGGAACGTGACCTATCTCAATACAAGGTTTTGTCCGGCTCATCAGCCGGTGCTGCGTGGGCCAACGAGTTCTTAGGTAAGGGATATCGTGCCGGTTCCTTCTTCCTTGTGACTCTTAACGATAAAGGTAAGTACCTCGCTTTCGATGACCCGTCTGAGATTGATGGTGTTGCCAGCATCGGTTACAAAGTGCTGGCCGACCGCTTTATCCTGCGAAAGATTGAGCCTTATTTTAATCTTGCGGGATGGTCTATGCAACCTCTTATCAATGCCCATAGGGGTGTCGGTAATCTCGCGTGGGTATAGTTTATATGCGTAGTCAAATGAGGTGTAAATATGAGTAAGAAACAGATAGAGGAAATGGCACAAAACGTACAGACATTCATGCAACAGACCATACAGGCTTTTGGTGTCATCGACAATGATTTGAAGAAGGTCAACTTCTTGTTATTTGCCTTACTAAGAGAGATGGGCAAAGTCGAGGACGTAGAATGTACTAACTGTGAAAACGCTGTCATAAGACCTCTCATAGAAGGTTTACCTAAACAAACTGAGTGTCCATTGTGTGGAGAAGACCTATTCGCTGGTAGCCAAACGACTGTAGAAGATTGGGACAGTGGGTTGATTACTGATGAGAGCGAGTGAGGAACAAGCATCCCGTTCCTCTTACCGTCCCGGTGAGGGTATATTGCGTATCAGCAAGTCTTCTCTCATGACATATATGAGTTGTCCGAGACAGTTCTATTGGCGATATGTAGCGGATATACCGAGAGCGCCACCCACTGAGCAGATGATTAGAGGAACAGCCGTTCACACAGTCATGGAACACGGTCTTCTTGTTGGTCCTGAAGCCATTTCCGAAGTCGCTGCCGAACAAGGTGTTGACGAGGATGAGGGTGTAGATAGTCTTACCTTATTAATACATCAGATAGCGAATGACCTTGGCGGCCTTGAGGTTGTCGAGGCTGAGATAAAACATCAGGTGTACGAGGAATTCGACGGTCATGAAATCATATGGGTCGGCCTCATTGACGGCGTGATACGACACCCTGATGGTGGGCTATGTCTTGTCGAGTTGAAGACAGGCAACATGGGTATGAGCAAACTAGGTAGGACACGCAAGGAACTAGTTTACTACACACGTATGCTACGTGCTTTGGGGTACGATGAGGTGACTCATTTCCTGTATATCACACCTGATTATGAGATACCTGAAGACCTTGATGATAAACTACTTCTTGAAGGTAACAAGAGGGGAAAGACAATGTGGGTGGGGCCTGAACGTGGCTTTGCTTTGTTAGAACCCTTCCGAGAACGTTCTCTTAATACCTTTGAGGAAAACTTATACGACACTATCGAATCACTTACATCCCAACAGTGGCCCATGAAATGGAACGATTATTTCTGCCCTGTTTGGTGTGACTTTTCGCTTAACTGCGAGGCTGAGTTGAATGGAATGATGGAGTGGGATGTATGAAGGTAGTATGTGCTGCTTGCGGTCATCATGACCGTTGGGAAGGCTCAGAAGATGTTTGGCAAGTAACGGGGCAGGAGGGAACAGCCCCTAAGTTAATAACCGTATTCGGTTGTGAATGTGGACACCAGCAAGAGGCGTGATACCATGTTGTTGTCTTTCCCCCGTGAGATTGGTCTACGCCGTGCTGCCTGTTCTTCACGACAGAACTTTGACGATTATGTTAACAAGGTCAACGGTAGAGCATCGTGTTACACATCATTATACTCCTTCCAAAGAGCAGAACCTTCCCGTCCTTGGAAAATGGATATAGCATCAGTAATTATGGACCGGGCTTGGTGGGACTTCGACATAGAGGAAGATGGTTCTTTGGATGATGTCAAGTTAGATGCGGCGGAACTTATCAAGCGGCTAGACGGAGATGTGAGAACAGTTTTCACTGGTCGTGGATTCCATGTTCATCAGATGTTTGAGAAGCCCGTGATGGGAACATCCATCGCCAAGCACATAGACCGTTACGAGCGTAAGATGGCTAAGGGCCTGAAGAGTCTTGATGGTGTGGGACACCCGCAGAAGTTGACTCGCATTCCCGACACCTACAATCCTACAAGGGGAAAGTGGGCTGTCAACATAGACACAGAAGAATTTGCCGCTAATCCTATTGCTTACAACATCCCATCCAAGCCGGAGTCTCGGTTCAAAGACCTCGACCCCTTCCGTGGCTCCGATAAACCTAGTGATTTTAGCATAACTAAGTGGATTGCGGCCAACCCTCAAATCGACGTGACATTTGCGTCTGTCATGCACGAAAAGGTAGGGTCTGCGGGGCAGATTCCCATACCTCCGTGCATCGAACAGGCCATCGCCCATGAGAATCCAAAGCACGCGCCAAGATTGGCGTTGGCTTACCACCTTTACGAGAATCTCAGGTGGTTCGTTCCTCCCGCCTCCCTGACTTCACAGCAGAAGGATGAGATTACCACCGAGATGGTTGACTTCATCAGCACTCTCGGATGGAGGGACTTCAATCCCTCCGAATCAAGAATGCACGTCCGTTCAATTCTCGACCACGAAAACACTCCCACTTGCTCATGGCTGGCAGCCAAGATAGGTTGTCCCGGCTCATGCTGGCGAGATGATGGAACAAGGAGATGATATACATGATGACAATGTTAGAAATAAAACCCGAAGAAATAAACAAATGCCCGAATTGCAACTGCAAATTTCTTCTTGACAAAACGACCGAAAAATACTGCGATACCTGTAAAATGCACATAATAGTATTGCAAGACGAAGTGTATCAACACTACGGGTTTTGAAACGCTTTAAATATACGTCTATAGTAACAACTATTATGTTAATGGTTGACGACCGCGAAAACCCAAAAGTAGTAAACAAACTGCTCATGAGAATGGGTGCTGATACGGTAAAAGTATGTAGGATGGCGTCAGCAGACTACCGCATAGGAAAGTGGGGAATAGAAGCAAAGGAGATAAATGACTTGTATCGTTCTATATTGGGTATTGGCAGAACTCGCACGATAGTAGCGCAGTTGCGTGACTTGCAGGAGAGTTGTGAGAACCCTATGCTTCTAGTGTATGGGACTAAGTTGAAGCCGTGGGTTCAAGGAACTCGTAGGCCCAACGCCAAGCAACTCGCTATGGAGATGGCTCGCATGAAGAAGGTCATACACCAATTCAAAATCACATTCTACCAGCGATTCCCCAAGATAAAGTACATGGAGGTTCTAAGTATGGATGACTTCGTTGAATGGCTTGTCGTCAACCACACGCAGGACGGCATGGCCCTAAGCAACCACCACCCCGACATCATACACTCGGTTAAGAAGTTCGACATGGACCCAAGGATTGCAGCACTTTCCACCATACAGGGAGTAACGCCAGCCACCGCTGAGAAACTGCTTGAGAAGTTCGGTAGTCTACCCGCAATACTACGTTCACGCACCACGCAGAAATCCCTGATGGAAGTGCAGGGCGTAGGTAGGAAGAGAGCCAAGGACATCCTAGCCCTGCGCAATGCTTACGAAAACGTAGAGAACTGAGCCGAAGTTACCTTGCCGGGAACTGAGCCCCTTTCCATTCTCACATCTAAGTTATGTAAGACCACAGAACTCGTGTCTGCGTCATCGCTGCCTGTGCCGGGTTTTCTAACAATTGTTACTTCTACTCTTTGTTTAGGGGTTTTCAATCCTAACAAAGAGGTAAGTGGTATCAAACTAACTTCTTTCTTATCTGTGTTTGTGGATATACTCGTGGTGTGTGACACGCTTACTCCTGTTTCAACAATCGTTGCTGTTGTTTCTAACACAGCGGTATCAGCACTTGGACTCGCAATCCCGCAACTTACTTTAGCCGTTATACTTAAATTATCATTCACAACATCTTCAGGTGTGGTGAATTGCGTTTGAAGACTGACTATCTGACTTGTCAAGTTGCCAGCGAAACTGTCTCCGGTATATCTCTTACCTTTGCCACCAAACACATATCCTTCTGCCCCTAAGAAAGCAGAACCACCTGTAGCGTTGATAGATACATCCATACCCTCTATGCCTCTCATAGCAGTTTGTGTCTCTCCTGCCGGTTTCATGCCTAAGATAGAGAAATTGCTGTTTCCTAAATCGCGCATATCCATTCTGCCTCTTACGCTTCTACCATATGATGTGCTGCTCCATTGACCTATACCCACAGAATCGTTGTTTCCGAAACCCTGTTGATTGAAATCAACAGTTCCACCACCTACTAAAGTAGGTGTTGTGTCAGTGGATGGTGTGTTTGAGGGAGGTAATGGTGTGCCAGCGCCGCCGCCTGTATCATTAAGACCCATATTATCAAGATGGTCTGTGTTCATGGTCGGACCTTGATTATTGGGATTATACAACTGTGTTATCAAACCACCCATTCTTATAGATTCATCTCTTTCCAAATTCAATACGACTTTATCAGTCTCACCTGCTTTTATAGACCATCTTATTTGATTTATCACCATAGCAGTTGCGTTAAGACCCAAACCGGGGTCAGTCACAGTTACTATTGTAGCAGGGCTGTAAGCCATGTCATTGCATATATGGACACGCGGCGCATACCAAACCTCTCTTAAATCCATAGTACCCCCTTGGAAGACGTGTTTTCTCAACCCCAATGGGAAGATGCTGCTCGCGTTAACAGAACCACTACCGTTGTCAACGCTGCTGTCTAAGATGTAGTTTGCTGAACCATGTGCTGTCTGTGATGGGTCGCCGCATCTGTGCCTGAGAAGCGCACGACAGTATTCTGCATTGAAAGACACTACTATCTTACCGCCAGCAGAACTATCGTAGGTAGTAGGAACATCAATCTGATAGAAACCACTGTGTTTGACAGTAATACTGCTTATACTTCCTTGAAGACTATCATCTTTATCTCTATCATTATCAAAATTATAATTTCCTAAATTTATTACAAACTGAGCCTCATCAATGCTTGTGCCTGTTTGGTTAGCAAGGTCAACCCACATACGCATAGAATGACCAGCCGCATTAACCAAAGGCATATTATTACTAATATTAACTATCTGAACAACATACGATATAGAGTTAGCGCCATACCATGTGTAGTTTTCGTTATAAGCGATACTTGCGTCAGTATTATCAACCGCGCTGCCTCCATATCTTGCGTATATGTCTGTGGTGGTTGCTTGGTTGCCGTCAAGGGCGTTGACCATACCGGGGAATAGAACCCCACCGCTTCCAAGACGAGTCCAACTTGTTACCCATTTATACTCAGCAGTAGCGTCAGCATTCAAACCCTTCAAAGAGATATATGGGTCAGCGATGTAACCATATCTACCCCCATCAATCATCTTGTTCTCTGTTTGAGATGCAAATAATATAGGCTCTATAGTAAGTTGCATAGGACTTTCTTTACTTTTATTGTATTCTTGTTTTGCCAACAGTTGCGCTTCCTCGCTATTTGTTATAGATGGGTACTGTAATACCTTCCACCTTGTAGTATCTGTCAATCCGGGCTTGGGAAAATCAATGAATGACGCACCGCCATTATAGTAAACCCTCACATTAGAAATTTGTGCGGACATTTGAGAACTGAAATTTGCTACTTTCATAGTGGTTCTTCCAAAATTAAGATTAGAGTTAAATTTAGGTCTGAACTCCAACCTACCATCATGACCAATCAAGTATGAGAATGTTGTTTTGAGGGAATTAGTATCTCCGAAACCACTCTTACCTCTCATAACATTTAATATAGAGGCTAAAGTTTTTCCTCTTGTCTGTATCATAGAACCATAGGAATCGTTGGAAGATGTATCGTTGTAAGTAGTCATTATACTTGTAACAGGTACATTGTTGATATCATATATAGCGTTCAAGCGAGTAGGTGGCAGCCAACTATCTGTAATTGCAGCATTCCATAACGCTCTTATCTTATCACTTTCGTAGAAAGTTCCTGAGTTTGTTGACTTTACAAAACCATTGACGTGCATCATTAATCTCAACATATACGCAGAACCGAAACTTGCATGGACCTCAACTCTTTCCTGTGTTGCTGTTTTAGATTTCAAACCATAGATATCCCAAGTATCACCTTCTTCAGCGTTGAACCTTTCTCTTATAGCCGCTGGATAATTTTGGTTATCTGCCAACGCCAAGTTGATTTCTTCTGATTCTAACTGTGTCATATACACTTTTCCTAATTGTATAGGGACTGTGAACGTGCAGGTGTTGTCCCAACCACTTCCTGTTACAACCATAGTAGTCTCAAAGTTAGTATCATCAGCAGCCTCACCCATGTTCAAAACACTATGGTAACTTAAAGTTGAGCCTTTGGTTCTTTCTAAAACCATACCTTCCCTGACACCATCAGTATGAAGTGTCTCTCCGTTGCACACTATCTCCTGCGTTCCTGTTACTCCACCGTATGTAGCAGTTCCGGGGCTGTTGCTAACAGCATAAGAACCCGACGCTGGTAAAGCACTCTCTAATTTACAATCATACGAAAAGTAATAATCATTGATTTCTTTCTCGGAATCAGTTTCTCTTATCATACCATAACCGCTATCACGGAATATAGAGGCATTATCAACAGGTAGACCCTTGTACGACGGTTCTAAGTATTGCCCATCGTTGCTTAAATCGCTAACGAAAGTTGCATCTGAAATAAGATATTGTGAATTCGTATGTTCTAAGGCTCTATCTCCGGTTGTCAGATAGGATGGTGTTGCCTCTCTCCAATAGTTGTCTATCAATGCAGGGAATCCTTCGTTGACAGCCACATAATCAGTAAGGTCTGTCCTTCCACCACCAGTCTGTCCTGTTTTACCGTTATTTATATGTGTATTTAGATTAAAGAAAGGTGCTGTGTCAATAACCACAAAGGAACCAGCCTTGTCTTCCCAATCTTGGTATTTTGAGGCTTCTTGGTCGCTACCTGTGGTTGGGTAATACACAGCACCACCTGTGTTTACCGTAGTGCTTACAAACGTTGTTTCTGTGATGAAGTGGGTGTCGTTGCTCAAACCACCTGTCGCTACTTTGTGTATGCCATCATGGTCGGCAGTTCCTATAAGATGAACATAATCCCCTTCTGCCACCGTGCCTGTTTCTGATGTCAGTATCTTTAACTTACCACTGTCATTTGCTATACTGCTTACTGTTTGTGGCGCAGAATAATTTGCTGGTTTGGAAAAAGCACCATTAGTTATAGGGTCTGTGGTTGAATCTATATTCCATATACTCAAGTCTTCCCCTACTTTTAGGCTTGCGAATTTATCTATATTACCCTCAGTATCAAATTGGTCCACATAGAATAAATCGAACTCGTAATTATCACTTACGGGATATTGCAGACCGAAGTTACTTTTTCTTGAACTGCCATCTGCATCAGCCTTGCCATTGTTTCTCATATCTGCCCATAAAAGCCAAACATGCTTATAATCAGCATCTATGTCGTGAACTCTTAACTTGTGGGCAAATGTTGTCAAAGTAGGCATATACTTACATCCTATAAGATAATAACTTCCTCCTGAAGTAGCCTTACCTTGATATATGAATTTACCTCTTTTTACTAAGTTAGTATCTGTTATTCTTCCTGTTCCCGGCCATTGCCAAATTTCCGCTACTCCATAATTAGGTATATTGTCATAGGTATCTTGAGGAACTTGTAAAGATGTTGTAGCAGATGTTAAAGATTGTGAGTCTGTTATGGCTTGATGTGTAAATGTATTATTGACAGGTGCGTATTTAATTTTACCGAAATGATATTGAAACCATAAAGACATAGGTAAGTCACGCATCCATTGGGCCTGTAAACCACGGTTGGGTATGGTGGTTACATTTGTGAGTGTGCCTGTGTCTTTGGAAAATTCTAATCTATCATTTCCAGTTTTCAAAGAATCACCACTATAATCACCGAACTCGCCATGTGATATCATGTATGGTGTATGTGTCTTAACCCAATAAATTTTATTATCGTTTTCCGCTGCGAAATATGATTTAGTGCTTTCTATTTGTTTTACTGTATGCTTGCCTATGTACCCTTGTAAAGAAGACGAAAGTGCGCTATTTCCTATATCTCTACCGTTGACAAAAAAACTATCCCCTTCTTTTAGTCCGGGGTCAGCGTCAAATATGAAATGTGTATCAGCAGAATTACCTGTGGGAAAATGAGCAGAACTTGGTTTTCCGGGGTCTATGAATTCCGTCCAATTGTGTATGTCGTTAGCCGTTCCAGTTGGTGAAGTGTATTTACTATGTTCATAGAACGGACCCCAAGCCTTACCTATATAGATAATCTTGGCTGTTTCTCCTGTAACCGCTAAAGTACCGCCAGCAACCACAATCTTGTTGCCTGATACAGAAGATGAGGCGTATGTGCCATTGTGATTAGTTGAGTTAGTTATTGTAATATTCACAGGATGCGATAAACCATGAGTGCTTGTTGATAGATGTATTTCCGTGTTACCGCTTGCGTCTTCGTTGAAACCAAGTATGCCTGTACCATCGTAAGCATCTTCTATGCTGTTAGGTCCTAAAGTATCTTCGTTATTATACATCTGTATAGGATGGCCGGACCCCAACTGCATCCTTTGTGTGGATGTCTCTATGAAACTACTATCAATATCAAACCCGACATCCGGCCCTAACAATTTTAATCTTCTTGCTCCCATATTCATAGTGTCTTTAAATCCCTGTGCTTCGTACAACCAATAAGGTGTTTCAGTCTCACTATCATTCAATGCTTCTTGTCCTATCTCCCAAAGAGGAACTGCCCTATCCATAATATTTAGGGCATCTGACGCTTGAAAAGTTAAAACTCTATCTCTTCTTTTTTGTTTTATGTCAAATTTCTCTATTATACCTCTCCATATAGGTCTATCTATTCGACAATCAGCATCACCGAATATTAATAGTTGCCAATCAAGAGCGGAAGTGGCAAGGAACAAATCTTTTAAATTATGAGTGTAATTTGTGGCGTTACTACCCCTTATACTATCAGTGTGTAAATCAGGTATATCAGATAACTCTATAGAACAAGAGGAAATACCATTGACACTACGGGACATTTTTAAGTCTGTTATAGGTGCTTCATCAGTTCCACCCGCTACATCATCAGTAAGATATCTTACCACACCTGCGCGGTCAAGCATCATATATGAAACATAACCCTCTTGACTTGTGCTTTCCCCGTTGACCACGGTTATTTGGTAGCCATAGAGATTTGCTGCTGTAGTTGCGCCGTCAGCCGTTCCATCTTTCGCTGCGTCATTCATTGCTATGTTTGATGCTTTCAAAACACCATCCACATATACATCGTAGTTGTTGTCCGTGTAGTTAAAGACTAAATCTATATCTAACCATGTATCATCATTTGTATAAGACTGTAATACTCCTGAACTGTTGTATAACTCACCCTTTGTGTCGTAAGTTATACCTCCGCTTATACCACCAGCAGTATAGTTCAATGGTATAATTTGGTCTATGGCTGGTGTGCCAGTGAAACCCGTATCTGTCAACGCGCTTGTTGGTTGCGCAAAACCGACCTCAATCTGCAAACCTAGTTTAGTCCACTCAGTTCCCCCTTTACCGCTCATTGCTCTAACGGCTACTCTTGTCGAAAAAGTATCTCCGTCAAGCCTAGTGTTAAGTGGTCCGTCATAGACAATAGTAGGTTTAGCGGCATGGTTAGTTTTGTCATATCTCGCGGATTGAACAACGAGGAAAGGCTTCTTAGCAGGTGAAGTTACTTCTGCGAACAGGGTATTTGGTGTAGTGGAAGATGTCTCTAAATATTGCTCGCCCATCCACACACCAGCGAGGTGCGCCCTTTGCACGAATTCACCATTATCGCTTGAGGCGTTTGTCACTCCTGCTTTTGATGTACCACCGTTGGCATCTCGATACAGTGTAGTCGTATAACCCAACGTGGTATTCCTACCGAATGTGGCATCGTTATTTCCTGTAGGAACGAGGTAGGAACCTAGCGTGTCATAACCGTTGACGAATTTGTGGTAGCCCAAAGCCCCTGAGCCATCGAACCTGTATCTGTTGGCTACGTGGCCGTCAGGGTACTGCAACTGCGCCCTGCCTTCCCATTCGGTATTGCTCTGTCTTGTGTCGTCGTGTGATATGAACTCAAATATACCATCGTTCTGCAACAACTTGTTGTCTGAGGAAGCATATAAGTTTGAGCCTGTTTGGTCCCTGTCAGGCTCGGACCATCGGTATCGGGGGTTGAGCGTGGCCTCCCCGTTCATCGGGTTGCCGTGGTGGGAATTACCGTGCGCTCTTGCGGAACCGGGACTGTTGGTGTCATCGGGAATGGCTCTTGCCCCATTGAAGTCGTCGTAGTAGCCAGCCAGCCACACTTGATACTTTTTCTCCACAGTTCTTACCATACACTCACCTAACTCGTAGTAATACTGTAACCATTGAGTCTTCCTCTTCCCTCTATCTCTTCTATAACTATGTCTGCCATCTCCGGTATAGTCAGTCCGTTGAACACGTTGGTCATGAGTACCGAAGTAGTCGTTATTAATGTATCGACTCCTTGTTGGTTTACCTGCCTTACCAAATCACCAGTTAGGTTTCCTGTCTTGAAACCGAAGAACATTTCCTCTCGTGAACCGTTGAATTTCTCAATCACATCTTGTGCATCCATTATATCATTAGCGAAATCTGAAGTGGCGTCACCAGCACTGTCTAAAACACCACCTGTTGCTTCAACAACATCTAAGTATTCCTGATAAGTTGTGATGCCGTGTGTTTCTAAGAACTCAAACACTGCTTCATTTTCATCTTGGAACCTTTTCTGCGCTTTCACATTATCCAATAATGAGTCCCTTACCTTATCCGTCCCATCTTTAAATGCGTTGAAATATTCAAAAATACTTCTTTCCATCATACTGTCGCCTATACCATATCTTTGAGTTAATTTATCAGCCTCTTCTAACGTACTAAAATAACTCTTAAGAGCAGTATCATCCACCGCTTCTAAAGTCGCTTGTCTGCTCAGTATATCATTGGTTCTTTCCAAGTCAGCCAAATACTGCTCTTGAGCAGGAAGAACCTCACTCATCATACTGCTGTTAGATGCCCTCAAAGTCTCAACCTTTCTTCTTTGTATATCCAAAGCGTCATTCAAATCTAAATTACCTGAGTTTACATCTCCTATCATATCGGCAACATTACCCATATCGGCGGCTGCTTCGCTTGTAATTTCCGCTGTTTTTTCTGCCGCTTTGAAATATTTTTCGTGAAAATCTTTACCTACTTTAAAGGCAACAGTAATAGCGGCAGTGATAGCAAGCAATGGAAGCATACTAATCATAAGAGCCTTGGCTTGCACCCCTAACCCCATCATTGCGATTCTCGATGCTTTCATTGATTCTGTGTTTATGTTATTCGCGGCAGCGTGCGACATTGCCGTTTTTGTCAAAGATTTAGTTATCTTTTCAAGATTAAACATCTTAGCGATTTGCAAACCCATAGCAGCAGTATTCAAAGTCATACCTATGTTCATCGACGTTTGGCTTTTACCCACCAACATAAAAGCAGAACCCATTGCCGACAGTCCAATAGTCATATTGTTATATGCGGTAGCATTTTCACGCGCTTGATTAAACTCTTCGGCGTTTGATTCTGCCTGTTCATGTGCGGCGTCAACTGCTCTAAATGATAGTTCATTAATTATTTCTTGTAGTTGTATCTTTCTTTCTTTGACTTTATTTTCATCCTTGGTTCTCTTTATTATGCCTTCTATTCTTCTTTGTTGTGTTAATAATGCTTCATCGGTTTCATTAGACAACGCTATACTTCTTTTACCTATTGATATTCTCGCTTCTGATGCGCGAGTCAATGCGTTTATCGCACTCCTTTGCATATCAAAGTGTCTTGTTGCTTCAATTGAGGTTGCCCCACCCATGATAAAACCGTCAGCCATCAGTTCTTGTTGTGTGTTCAACGCCTTGGTGATTGCAACGTGAGTCTTTAGGGATATGCTCATGTTCTTGAAGTTGATGATAGTGGCTACCATAGGCCCTACTAACGTAGTCATGGCCTTAACCAAAGAAAATGTGCTTAAGGCCATTTTACCCAAACCGGGTATTTGTGTAAAACTAAGAAACCCTTGCGTCATTTGGGCTTGTTTGTTGGTTATCTCAGTCATTGCTGGAAGTAGTTTATCACCTAGCGAAGCAGATAGATTTCTGACTTTCGCCTCCGCTTGCTCAAGTTGGAAGAGTTCTGAGTCTCGTCGCCTCTCAATCTCATCCATAGCGGGGAATAGTGCCAACGCAGCCTCTAACTCAAGTTCTTTAACACGGTCGAGGTTAGTCATCAACTTGAGGAAACGTGTGTAGTGCCTGTTACCAGCGATTATCTGAGCGGTAGCCTGTTGTTGCGCGCCGTCTAAACCATTGAAATTATCCTCTAACTCTTTGAGCATACTTGATAGAGGACGCATACTACCTTCTGAATCTATTACTGCTACGCCGAGTCTCTCCATCTCGGTTCTAGCACCACCTATATCCGAACCAAGACGTGCATACATCATCTTGAGCGCACGACCACCCTTACCCTGTTCCTCACCAGTTTCAATCATAACCGCCGATAGAGCAGCCATGCTTCTTATTTCCTCATTAGCGAGGTGGGCCTGTGATGCGAACTGGTTCATCACGAAGGTTATCTGCTCCATCGTAGCAGCCGAGCGATTCTCAATCGTGTTCAGTTGGTCGAGAACGACTATAGAATCTTTGCGTATCTGAGTTGCTCTTTGCTCCGCAGTCATATTAGCCTCAAGATTCTCAGTCATGAACTTGGTCTGTTGCTGAAGGTTAATCATACGCTGCATGGCAGCCTCGGTTTCCATACCGCTGATAAGACCGAACTCCATGCCTATCTGAGTACCTACGGCAAGAGAACCGGGTCCGAGAACACCGCTTATCTGCGCCATCTTAGCGGCTGCTTCCATAGCCTCGTCGCCAGCAAAGGCAAACTGAACACCTATGTCTTCCACAGCATCTCTCATTTCTGTTATATCTTGTGAGGTATCAAGAAACTTCTCTAACTGTATTTCTGCCTCCGCAAGTTCTCTTGCTACCGGCACTACGGCATCAGTTACACTGTTGAATATCTGACCCAATTCCTGACCGGCTTCTTGAATACCCGTAATGGCATCAAGATAAAGAGCCTCAAAAACTACGGCTGCTGAGTCTGCGTCTTTGATTAGTTTGCTTGCTGTGAAAGTACCTACGATATCGAAGAAAACCCTTGATGCACCGGCCCTAAGAACCAGCATACATACGGCTGCGGTGAACAAAGCAACAGGGGAAAGATACCCTATTAATATACTACCTGCAAACCCTTCTATCATTCAGAACCCTCACTTCGCTTACCCTCAACCGGCACACCGCTTTCGCTCAATATGTCGAGTAGGTCGTTATTGTTTGATAATAGTTTGCGTTGTTCACGCTTTTGGTCCCTGCGCGCTACCGCACCCTTGGCATCTTTCTTGCTTGCTTGGGCTGTTGCCTCGGTAATCTTATCGTTTATCTCAGCAGCAACAATAAGGTCCATATTCATAAGGTGGCGACCACCCTCCACGGAATACTTGAGCCATAAATCAGAAGGAAGTGTCCCTTTGAAGGCCATACAAAGGCTCGGTGCGACCATCAGGAATTCTGAAAAGGGACCGCGCCTTCCTCATCGTCACCACGGACGAATTGAAGAATACTGTTCAATTCTTCAAAGGTAAGCATATTAGCATCAATATCCTCATCGAGAATACAAGCAGGAACCCACTCCTGTATCTGTTCCTCTATGCCGCCCCCTAATTCATCAAGTATAGATGCGAACTCCTCGTTCTGCTCATCAGTCCACTTGTCAGGAGTGCCTGCGTGTCGCATCTTGCGAAACGCTTTGCCCTGAAGGTTGGTAATTTTGAGTCTCTCCATACCGGAGGCTTGCCTGACCCAAATCTTTCGTCCGTCGTCTAACTCTATCTCTTTCTTCATAATTGGCATGATAACACTACTCTATAGCCCGAAGGCTCGCTCAAACAAAACCAAACGTTATAGCATTAATAAATATTTATGCTACATCATACCAAACAACAGTGAGAGAAACGTCTTCGCTGTTCTTTTTTCTTGATACATCACAGGAAATGACTACATCGCTGTTGGCTATGGCTGCCCTGAAAGCAGTCTGCACTTCAGCAACCGTTCCAGCGAATCTGCTGACCATCAACTTAGTCTTATCGGTGATTACAGTGCCGCCGTTGTTAGCCATCACTCATCACCCTTTGGTTCCTCGACCTTTTTGGCTGCTGCCTTCTTCTTAGGAGCGGCCTTGACTGCCTTCTTGGGAAGTCTGCGGATGTATTTCATTGCCACAGTCTTGTTGGCGATTCCCGATAGTATTTCTGCTGAAACGTCATCGACTTCATGACCGAGAGATTCTGCTAATTCCACGAAACTCATTCAATCACCTCAAGCGTCGTATTGCGTGCCTGATAGGTCAGTTCCTGATGCTACAACGCTCATACCGCCCAAGTTGTCATCATAGAGGCCGATAAATCCTACAGTCATGGTGTTAGTGTCCCTACCGCTTACAGATGCTTCGGGGGCTTCAAACCTGACGTTGTAAAATTCAAAATCAATGTAATCTGCACCTGCTTCGTCTTGTAGTTTCAACTTTAACGAAGGCGCTGCACCGTCATTGTATGCAAGACCATCTGATGCAACCAAACCATCGTAGGTAGGTTCTGCCGCAGAACTTGTGTAAATGACCTTGTTGAACTCAAGGCTCCCACTGATTTCCCTGCGCTGTGCTGGTGGCGCACGGCTGTAGGTGCTGTTACCTATACCGTAAGCGTTGTCTGTGTCCCTGTTTAGATTGATATCAAAGGAGAAGGACTTAACTGTTACTACTGCTGCACCATCAGTTGAACCATCATCAAAACTGACTTCTCCGTTAGCGAAGTAAAGAGCGTCGAGAGCACGCCCAGTGAAAACAACGTCAGATGTTTCCAATGCAGCCGTTGCTGATTCTGATTTACCGACGAAGCCCACGCTCATCATAGCGTATTCTCCAACTGTTGCGCTGACGCTTAGTGAATTTGTCATCATACCTGTGAAAGTGTGTTCTTTCTCTTCCCTACCAACACGGACAGTCCATGATGGGTAAACACCAGCGGATGCGCTGGTAAGAGAAGGCTCGGTCATTGTGTGAATTTTAGCGGCACCCGCTGTTGAGTATGCGTCTTGTGGGAAGAAAGAATAAAGCAAGTTACCCACGAAGTCATCCACTTGGATAGCGAGGTTTATGTCACCCTCGGACCTTTCCAATCCGGTCACGGACTTTGCTGCTATCGGTCTGCTCATGTCTTGTCTTGTCATCAAATCATACGTTGTTCCGAGCGACTCGTCATCGACCTCTCCGTAAACCGGAGTGCCTGAGCCCGGCTCGCTTCCGTAAGATGCTTCTTTCTGTATTGATACATATCTGTTTAGGAATTCCACCATAGTTACACCTCTATGTGTTCTTAGCACACACTGACTGCTTTATCAATCTTTTCATCGGTGACGCATATCTATGCGCCTCATATACGTCATTGTCAGGGTGTGAACGCATATTGTCTCATCGTCATCCATCTTAGTATCTAACTGCGCGTCGTAAGACGTAATACTGTCCGTCGTTCCCTGCACGCCCGTCTGCGTGTATAACTCATCGAATACTTCTCCCATAATATTAAGTCCTGCCCTGTAAGCATTCTCGTAGTTAGTGCCGCGTGTTGTCACGAATACCTGCACATCGTAGTTCTGTGTTATCTTCGCACCACCAAGAGACTCAAAATTAGGGGAATTCAGACTACTGATAAGAACGTGTATGGACGGGGAGGAAAGTCTGTTTGTCATCTGCGATGATAAATCGTACCCGTACACTATGGAGGAATCGGGAACCTGCGTCTTAAGGTACGGTCTATCTGAATCCTTCAGTTGCTCTACCACACCAAGCCCCATGCGTGCCAGCGTGTCCTGTGCGAAGTCGGAAAGCAGCAACTCGTCAGGGGCGAAAGCGCCGAACTTGGAGTAGTAAACAGCGCCCCATTTTACAGACCCGCTTCCGTTGCCCCATACGACACCCGTGGAAGACGAGTTATCAGCCGTCACAGAAGAGAATACAGCCGTTCCATCATCGTCGTTGATAATCTCATGCGTGTATAGTTTTGCGTCCGTTCCTGTGAGTGTAAGACGTAGAATAAGGGTAGTTGGGTTATCCTCCGCCTTAGCCAAGTCAAGGTCGTTTATTGTTACGGTAGTAGTTCCTACGAGTTTAAGAGAAGTGTTGTTGCCCGTGGATTGAACCTCGACCTTCTTTGCCCCATCATCTATCTTCATCAGCACCGTGCCGTCAGATGGTGCGCTTGTGTACTCTAACACAGCGACGAGCGTGTTTGCCGTGCCTGTAGGTGCTATCGAGTATGTGCCGTTGGTGATGACCCAATCCCCACCGGAGGCAGACCCGCTTCCTGATGCCAGTGTGAAACTGTCGTTGAATGTGCCGGTCAATGCCGCAGGGTCGCCGCCCTTCATGCGCGAGGTCCAATATTGAGTCTTCGTTGCTATTGACATCTAATCAACTCCGTGTAACGCCTGCAATACTATCACCTTTTAGGTTACGCTTAATTCTTTCGGTCCCAACGCTGATAAAACCACTTGCCAACCTGAATTTTCCTGTTCCTTCTTCTGTCAGTTCAACCAAAGAGGGGTCAGTTTTTCTCATACGGCTACCTCTTATACCTGTTGGGTTAGACTCAGAATCACCTATATCATAGGAACCCACTCTCATAGTTATGAATTGGTTTTTATTTTTTTCACCAACATCGTGCGTCCTGATAGAATCTGCTATAGTATGATATATGTCGCCTGCTTCTGCTTTTCCGGGTAATATATTACTTTTGTATCTTCTGCTCATTCCTCTTATTTCAGCACTTGCTCGTGCAGCACCTTCTCTCGCACCTTGGTCCATAGCGAATTGCATCTTCTTTCTTATGGCTTTATTTATTTCCTCTATGGCCGTTTTCATCTCAGTGGTGTTGAAGTAAGCACTGAATCCCACTGTTTCTGCTTTGTGACCACGCAGAATATCATTTGCGTTAGTTCTAAGCGCGGCTCCACTCACGCCCTCATAAGTATTAGCCATGAATTCAAGTTGGTCCATAGCCATGTCTATTTCTTTTTTGACTTCTATGCCGGTTAGACCTTTCAAAGTGGCTATAGCCTGTATTCTTGGAAAACCCGGATGGTCGAAGGGCGACTGAGTAAACAACTCATCGTTAGCGTTTTGTTTTAGTTTATTCTTAATACTAACCATTTACTCACCTCAGACAGTTCCGAGGTGTGCAATCTGCATAAGGTTCTTCTCGCCACGCTCTCTCAATACTCCGCCTCTCAATGTGCCTTCCGGCCCGGTTGTCTGGAAAGTACCCTCGTCTTCCATGTAGTAGGCAGCAGCAAGGTCAGCACACACTTCACGAATTACCTTCAAGGTATCGGTTTGTGTGTATAGACCATCGCTTCCGCTTGAAGCACCTGTGGAGGGAACGGAACGGCCATAGTCACGCCAGCACTGGTCTACATCCAATGTAGCCCTTCTGATGGCTGTGGTCAATCTGCTTGCGGCCTGTGTGCGCTGTGCGCTGTTCAGACCCAATCTCGACCCCACATCACTACTGTTACAATAATCCGGCATCTACATCACCTGTGTCCCTATTCCAAGAGCGGAGGCAAGCATGGCTAATAGCCCGAACATCACCTTCTGCTGCATTCCCATATTCTTCTCAATCAAACCGTTTGTCACCTTCAGTTCCGTCGCCACTTCCGTCAACCCCGTCTTCATCTCACCTTGCATATCTGCAATGCGTTCAATAAGTATTTCGTGTCGGCGGATATCCGCTTCGGCATTGTCCATACGGACTTTCAATACTGCAACTTCACTCATCTTTCTTCACCGGACTCTTCTTCTTGCCCGGTTTCTTGGTTGCCTTTGCTTTGACTGACTCAGCAGCCTTAGTGACCTCATCAACCACATCTTCTGCCTCTGCCACTTTTTCTTTGACTTCGCTGATGGAGCCAAGAACCTCGTCAAGACTGATGGAGCCATCGGCTGCCATTGCCTTATACTTCTTGTAGCCCCAAGCGGCTATGCCTATCAAGGCGGCAACGCCGACGAGGATAATCTCTATCTCGTCTAGTAGCGAGGAACTCTCGCTAACGCAGTCTATCACACATTCCATTACTGTTTCATTGGTGCTGTTGTTCATTTTATTCCCCTCTATCGTATATTACTTGTTTCACGGCTGAGTGTGGTATTACTGCGAATGGGCGTGCCGAACCGTCCCGGTAAATCTTAAAACCATGAGGTGTTTCTTCAATGTTTACATTGGTATAAGACTTTTCCGGTGGTCTGTAGACTATTTTGCCCCTCCTTTTACTATTCATCCTGCTCCCCTTCTACTTTTGCAGCGTTTCTTTGTGCTACTTGCAGGGATAACTCTTGGACATCTCTCTTCAGACTCCCAAGAACTGCGTCAATCTCGTTTATGGCCTTCTCCATAAGGCGCATGAACATAAGGCGGTCAGTTGCTACTTCTCTCATTCTGTCTACTTCACTATCACTCTCAGACATAACACTACCACCCTTTGTAGGCTATTTAATACATTTGTATCATGCACCAAGATACTCTATGCTTATTTGTGATTCACCGGATTCGGTTGATATGTCTGTGGAGTTCTCCGCACCTATTACTATCCTGATGCGGTCCCCTTCTGATGCGTGTTGATAGATGAAGGATGTCGATAGACCCGAACCACCTGAAGCCTCTCTTGTGTAGACCTGCGAACTTGATTGAAGAACTTTAGTTGGGGAAGTGAAGCCATCGTTGTCATCTGTCTGCATGAAGGCGAATACCCTTGTTCTGTCAGCCCCAGTGCTACCATCATCTTCTATTGGTATGGAATACGAAATTCTGTAATAACCTGCTGCTGAAAGGGCTATGGCTCCAAGTATGCCGGGAGAAGCAACAAGAGCGGCGTTGTTAGCAGCATCTAATACCTCAGTATTGAACTCTAATGTTGCTAGTGACGTTGTGATATTTTGTGTTCCGTTGTCCATGAACACGGCTGGTTTTGTCATTCGCGTTTGGCTTGCGAATCCTAAACTTGTGCCACTGAGTTGCAGCACATCTCCGGTTGAACCTGCTGCACTGGGGAAGTCATAGGCATCGTTGAATTTGATGATACCGTTCTCATTAACCCTGAACAACTCGGTGGCGGAGGAAGCAGTAACGTTATTCTTTCTTACCGAGAAGTAATTGTCCGTTGCGTTGTTGAAAGTGTCAATGAGTATGTGTGCGTTATCGGCGTGGCCTAACTGTAGGTCTGCGGTTGAGTTGGTTATCTTCAACTGCGTTCTAACGTTTCCGAGTGACAAAACACCTGACGCCCCTATGTCTAAAGTAGATATGGGTGCTGTTACGCCTATTCCGACATTACCACTAGGAAAACTAACAAAGTTAGATGATGAGTTATTTCTTATTTCCATTAATACAGTAGAATCATCTTCACCTCTAATTCTAAGATAATCACCATCTTTTCTAATATAATGAGATTCATCGTTATCATTTGAAAACTTAATATCTACTCTTGAAGCATCATGGAGATGTAACTTATGGGTAGGACTTGTAGTGCCTATTCCGAGATTACCACTGTCAAGCAAGGTCATCTTTGTTGCTCCACCTGCTTGGAAAAGCATATCGTCATCAGCATGGAGAACCAAGTCGTCATCTGCTGCTAGAGTGACATCTGTTCCCGAAGCATTCCAACCAATGTAAGAACCTGCGGCATCTGCACTGAGATATATATTACCAGCAGCACCTGTTGCACCAAACCTAGCATTACCATCAACATCTAAAAGATAAGCAGGGGTTGTAGTGCCTATTCCGACCCTTCCTGTTGATGCCACTGCTCTTAGATACTCACCGCTGGAACCGTGTATGATGAAGTCTATATCGTCATTGTCACCTGCAATCTTCACAGCCTTCTGA
>MDTC01271877.1_pt1 | contig 25170 bp, 31 predicted proteins | sample 811181 | NCBI WGS metagenome assembly MDTC01 (sample SAMN05326644, study PRJNA326480) | marine metagenome | isolation source: seawater | place: Pacific Ocean: North | collected 2011
CGACGTTGCCTCTTGAAATGATTCTCCGAAAAAGAGTGCATTAAATCCAGCCTGCGCAAACCCCTCGGAGTATTCAGCAAAATAGTCAGCCAAAAGTGCGGCTTGCTCTTGAGTCGAATCTTTTGTGATCAACAGTCTTCTAAGAGCAAACTGTTGTTGCACTTCGGTTAAAGACTCCTCTTTTAATTTAGCGAGGGCGATTTCTCTTTCAAACTCTAACTCTAATAATTTAAGTCTTTGATCCGCTTCGAAGCGGACCTTTTCAAACTCCGTTCCAAATCCTTGTCCTTGTTTTTGAGCAAGGAGGATCCCGCGTTGTAAATCGAATTGTAACTCAATCTCTTTTTGATTCCTCTCTTTGATCTTCTCCAGCTCAATCCGTCTATTATTATCTTTCTCTTTTTGATTCTTCTCAAAGATCTGTTTTAAAGCAAGCTGATGGCGTTGTTCTTCCACCTGCTCTTCAAGACTGTTCTTTTTGGTTAATTGCATAACCGAACGGTGTCTCTCGTTCTCCAACGCGATCGATTGATCAATCCCGTCTAAGTCCATTTTGATTTTTATTTGATTAATGCGAGCTTGAAGGGCGACTTCTTTTCTAAACCGTTGTTCTCTTTCAATCTTTCTCTTCTCTCGGAGGATCTTTCGAGATGCCTCAAATTCGTCAACTTCTTTTTCAATCGCTTTGACCTCTAGTTTTCTGATCTCCTCCTCTGTTTTCTTCCTTGCGATAAATGCTTCACTTAATCCCTTGTTCCTCTCTTTAATCCCCTTAAGGAAGGCCGCGGTCTCCTCTCGCGTTGCGTCTTCTAGCTTTTGTTTTGTCTCTAGATAACCCGCTTCGACTTCTCCAAGTCTCTTTATTTGGAGCTCCGTCTCGGCGACTGTATCCTGTCTAGCCTCAATAAGCTTAAGTTCCTTTTCTAAATTAAGCAGCTTTAAAGCGTCCGCTTTTAATTGATCCGTTCCTCTTTTCTCAAGTTCTTGTTCTTGTTCTGCTGCCTTCCTTATCTTCTCTTCTGCTCGCGTTTGCATTTGACTTAATTTACCAAGTGCTTGCTCCTCTCTAAGGATCGCCTTCGCGTGCCGCGCGCGAGCCTTCGATAATCCAGCGAGGGCTTCCATTCGGGTTCGGAAGTTCTCTTTAGTAACATCGGTGGACTTTTCTGTTAAATCATTAAGAACCTTTTGAGCATCAGCGACCTCGGCGAAGACCTTTTTTTGTTTTTCAAACTGAAACTGTATTCTTTCTTTTTGGATTTGAGAGTCTAAGACCGCCTTAGAAAAAGCTTGAAGTTCTTTTGTTGATAAAATAACTCCCTTCTCCGCGAGGGCTTCCAATTTAGCTTGGAGGTCTCCAGCCGCTGCGTTCATAGCTTCCTGCGCTTCTTCCGCCTCCTGCGCCGATCCTGTAATCAATTTAAACGTCTCATATACCGCGAGTCCCGCACTAACAACCATTCCAAGAGGACCGATCAAAGCTAGAAACCCACGCGATCCTGTTTGTCCAATTGTAGAGATGGAAGATCCGAGTTCGCCGAAAGCCTCTCTAACCTCTCCAACGGTTCCCGAGACTCCTTCCAATCCTTCTCCGAGCTTTTCATTCGTCGAACCGAGAGCCTTGGTTAACTTAGAACCCGTTTCTCCGATTCCTTCCAATCCTCCTTCAATCTCCTTTATCCCTTTTTCTACTTTCTTAGTTCCGCTTAACTCGACTTCGATCTCAACTTGAGTTTGTGCCATGATTCAACTCCTTTAATTTTTGTTCTTGAGAGCGTCGGATCATTTCGTCCGTGTTGCTCTCTAATATATCATAAGATTCCACGATCGCGCAGGAGGGACTTTCAAAAGATTCCGTCAAGCTTAACAGACCCTTCCGATGGCGATGATAGGCAGTAATGATCGGAGCGATTCGATTCATATCAGCGATGGGGCAAGATCTGATTTTGAGATCTGAAAAGAACTCCCCGCAGTTCGGAGCGACTCTATATCCAGCTATGAAACGACCCTTTTCATCGGTATCAGATAAAGGGAGACCCGCCTTAAAAGGACCACCGCAGTTTCCTCTTAAGCGACGCAATCCTTTTTTAGATTGACATTGATCGCAGCTCCAAGCGCGTCCTCCGCTGAATGGAATCCAAACAGAAGACGCGAGTGCTATTTTCCCTCGTCACCGACTAAGCTTAATCTTTGTATGTGAAGCACCAATTCGGTGATCGCTTGAATACGATGGGACTCGGGTCTAATCGATTGAACAATATCCACCGAGGCTGCTTCTCCGTTGATCTTTATAAGAGAGGAACGAATCATCTCAATATAAACTTGATTAAGATAAGATTGATAAGAACCGAATGCTTCTCTTTCGTCTTCGCTTAACTGATGGTGCCAACGAGCTTTCTCTTTATCATCGGACGGAGATTCAATCCAAAGCATCCGCCCGAGCTCGCTTCGAGTATAAGACCCCGCGCGCACCTCGGCTTCCTCGCGCTCGGCGGGAGAAAGAGCTTTAATAGTAAACTTGGTCGCCTCTTTCTTAACTTCGCCCTCTAATATCCCCTTTGAAAGATAAACCGATCTTTGATCTTCTGTCAGCTCGACGGAGGGATCAATCGTTAAGAAGACGTCGACTTCAATATTTGTACTAGTTAAGAAAGATATGGCCATGATTTATACTCCGAGACCGATTCGGACTGGAGAGTTTCCAGCGGTTGCGACTTGATCATCCGCGAGGACATCTCCGCCGAATCGACTTTGCTTATATGTTAAGGTTTGCCGAACTATATCGTTCCCGCTGACATCGTATTGAGAAGGGTCATTGACAAGATAAGCCGCAGGAAGCATAAAAGCGCAGCCTTTTCCATCGTCAACGGGTCCCGTCCCTACTAAGACTTGGCGAACGGTTCGATTAAAATAATCGCTATTTAAAGTAGTCGACGGGGAAGAAAGCGTCAAGCTTAGTTCAACGTCAACGTCCGAGATTTCCATATTAGCCATCGCAAGAATCGAATTCGAGTGCCCGAGGGGAGTCAATGTGTTTGTAATGGTTAGGGTGAAGTCTTCACAATCCAATGCGGTGCGTCCGAGCTTATCTCCAACAGTCGAAGCGTTTGTTAAGCTAGTTGGAGAAGTTGAGGAGACTACAACATAAGACCCACGAAAGAATGGGGGAGACCCCGCGTTGTATGTAGGTTCAACAGGAGAAACCGCACTTGAATGATCGTCTTGAATACACGCAGACTGATAAGTCAAGTCAGCCATGACCCGCCCATTATCTAAAGAGATCGAAATTGATTCTAAAACGCATCCGAAGCAGTTTGTCAAAAAGTCGACTCCTTGTACTTGAAATGCGATTGAATCGACTTTTTTTCCTGTTTGCGATCGGCTTCCAGAATACCAAGTTTGAAGCGCGCGGAGAGTCGTCGTATTTTGCAAGTTTGAAAGAGCAGGAGAGATCGCAACCGCTCCCGATTCATCATTATCAGTTACCGCGGTGTATTCAGCTCGGCCCGCGATATTACAACCTAGTAAACCGCCAACAGCGAAATCGGTGCTCGTTGACGGAGTAAATAAATTATTATTCGAGACATTGGTCGCGGCTTCACTTGTCATTGTATGCTTTGCAGTTTGAAAACCCGCTCCTAGTAAATATCCAAGATAATTCGTGTCGTAATTACTAGGAGTCGATCCGATCGTTGTAAGATCAAGTCTTAAAGCGACTTGTCCAGTGCGACGACGAACGCGATCACTTCCAGAAAAAACAGTGTCGGGTTCGGGCGGTAAACCATAAGACCCATCCCTTGCGTCGTTTCGCTCGCTTGCGATGGGTTCTCCATAAATAACAATAGGGTCCCGTTCACAAGGAATAGAAACAAAAGTAAGTCCAGAAGTCGACGGAAGGCCCGTCGTAGAATTAAGAGACCCGAAGTTTGATCCTTCGGGAGCGACTGATAGCGATCGATGTGTAACACTCATCTATACCTCCAAGTATAATAAATCAAAAGGGACGATTAATACGAATCCAAAGAGTTCTCCGTTAATGTCCGAGAGGGGTTCGGTTGACGGGATATCGGGGATAACCGAGACTATCCCCGTCGTGCTTAAATCATAGTTAGGACCTTTTAAAGTATCAATCAATTTACTCGCGTCTTCGTTGATTAATCTTTTTAGGAAGCCAATGTCGCTCGGGATATCATATCGAACCCGAAGTTCCAAAGAGGTCCGCTTCCGACCGCTTAATCCAGCAAGACCGTCGTCCGCTGCATATGTGACCGTTTCAATCTCAAAATATCGATTGGAGTTCGGACGTTGATCGAGAGGGAGAGTTCTTCCGTTCCCCGTTTGGATTGCGACGAATCCTTGATGGGAATCGGTCTTGGGGGTTATGTCTTGAATCATGTCTTCAAGTTTCTCTAGACTCTTAAATATGCCTTGAGTCATTTCTTTTTATCCTCCTTGGCTATCTTGTTAGCGATCTCCTCTTTTACTGTTTGAAAGAGAACGTCGACGTCCTTATCCGATAATCCGATGAACTCTCGCTTCTCATTCACATAGTATCCATAATATTTTACATGAGAGGTCAATCCAATGGTGAATCTAGTTTGTTGAGCATTAAGGACAACTAAGTTATTCATTAAGGCTCCGCTTAAAACAAGATCAACCTCCGCCGAATCATCGCCACCACCTCGCTTTCTCGAATCATGTTTATATTCTTGATAGCCTCCAGAATAAAAAACCGAATTACCTGTTCGACTCACTCTTCCTCCTTTTGGTTTTAAGCGGGCTCCCGTTCCTTTTCCAATTGGAATGTATATGGGGTTAGTTGAATAATCCTTGAAGGGCTTCCCATCCGAATCCAATCCTTTTGAGGTTCGAAGTTTGATAGCTGCGAGAGTATTCATGGCGAGAATCATTGTGTCTTTTTTAGACCATAATTTCTTCGGGAACTTTAATTTTACTTTACCCATGATAACTCCTTTTTAAATAGGAAGTGAGTTCCGCTTTAATGTCGCATCCCTCGCGTCGCTGTGAAAAAAGAATCATTGGAGGTCCTTGTATAATTTTTCCAAGAGGCTCGGAAGTCCGTCGGTTTCCCTCCCGTTTCTCTAAGATCCAATTCTCCGTCGTCTACAACCCCATCCCCATCGAGATCAAGAGCGAGCGATCTAAGAGCGATCTCCATTAATTCAGAGCATCGTGTGCGCAGCTGCTCGGCGATGTCTATTTGAAGATTTTGTTCATAAATAAGAGCCGCGGTGCAATAAGCGTGGGCGAGCTTAAATTGTTCGGGATTAAAAACTTCATCTTCTGTCGCGGATTGAGCTAAAACGACGTCTCTTATTTGGAGAACAAGTTCAGCCTGCGCAGCTCTAATTTGATTAAAGAAGTCCGATTGACGACGCGGGACCATATCAGCCAATGGGGCGAATATCTCGACAAGGTCATCATGGGTAAGACCCGTTGTAAATGGCCGAGGTGTCGTCTTGATCAATCCTTTATCGATTTTATTGTGCGTATTAGCTCCAACGTCTGATACATAATTAACGACGAATGGATAAGTCCCTGCGGTTGAAAGTACATTGATTGAACTCAAAAGTACGACAGACCATAAAGCAAATTCCAAAGTCGCAGTGCTGGATAAATCAATCTCGCGAGGAAGGGGCTCGGCGAGAATCGCTGAAGTCCCGACGACTCTCACAACGGTTACATTATAAAAGGTGTCGCCATTAGTAATAAGGAAGGCTTTAATTTGATTTCTCTCTAAACCCGTCCCCTGATTATCAATCGTCAAGGTCCTTCGATCATTGGCGATCGCCGAGACTGTTGCGTTTGGTCTCGTGTTACTGAGATCATAATTTATATTATTCAAAGATAAGGATGGGGTTCCATTGATAGGACTCGGAGCATTCCAATCAAAAGAGTAATTCTTGTTTAATACTGCTTTTCTCATTTCTTACCTCCTGTGTTCGCTTTAGAGATGTCTTTCGCGGTTGCCTTATCAAGGCCCGCAGCTTTCATAAAAGACTCGGTCACAGGGTTCCAAGAGTGGCGACAATTATATCCCCCACCCGAAGTGCGAACCGAGAGTCCTTGACCATTATTGAGTTTCCCGAGTTGCGTCTTATCAACGACTTTATTTATTAACGGTCTACAGAACGGACGCGTAATTCCATCCCGCGGACCTGTGTATAGATAATGATCCATTCCGACGGTGTCTGCTGCGATCATATTTACAGACCTCCCGAATTGGGAGATCTTAGTGCGCACCTCTGTTTGCAGAGTTCCCGCACCTTTTTCTAAAGTTAGAGCAAGGTTAGAAAGTGCAAGTGCTGGAGGTGTATCGATAATCATCGATAATAAAGATTCTTTAACATTCTTTGCCACGCTCGGGACGACAATATCGTCGAAAACATTTTGAACAGTTAAAGAACGAATGGAGTCGACCTCCGTCTCAATAAAGAGAGGAGTCCAAGTCGGGTCTACTATTGAGAGCGATTGATTAATTGCTTCCAACATTTTGTTTTGTTGATCGATGAAGTCTTCCACCGACTCCGCAAGACCTCCCGATAAAATCAACTCTATAAGTTGATCCTTCGGAAGTGAGAGGAGAGCCTCGGGAGAGGATTGATCAATCGCGTCTTTTAATGAATCCATAAGACGTCGGGTTGCTTTTTTATATACAACCCCGAACTGATCTGCTGCTTTCTTCTCCGCTTTAAGCTCCTTAATTCTTGCCCTCGTCATTTTAGCAAGAATGGGAGGTTGTTCTTTCGCTTGACGTGTGAGGTCTTCGATTGCTTTTTGATCAGCGTCGATCCGCTCCGCCATCAATATGTGATTATGATCGTCAAGACAAGAGAACATGATTTTAACTCTTTATAGACAATCAGTTAAGAGGAATGCGAAAGAGTCGTCGATCTTATTAAATGATTGGACTTCTTCATTCCATACATAACGTCGAGTTGAATCGAGTGCGTCATACTGACCTGCGCTTAATCCAGAAAACTCGAAATCAAGAGCCGCGACGGGCATCGCTTTAACGTTTCCACTCTTAGATACAACAGCATCGGCACCTTTCAAGATACCCATAAAGATTGTATCAGCGGTCCAAATGTAACCCTCGCTAGAAGTTGCACCTGGGTTTGCAGTCTCTCGACGAGCCGCTCCAACGTATACATTAGGGATCCCGAGAACGTCTTTTAGAACTTGGATAACAACTTCATCGTTAAGGATTCGATTTCCGCTTGCTAATCCCGCGCCGACGGTCCCTGCAAATCCGCGAACCTCGGGGTTCCGAGCTAATTCTCGGAATACATCGCGACCCAAAATTAAGCAATCGGGGTTGATACCGTGTGAGTTTGCGAAAACAATGTCTTTTACAACGTGTAAATCATTCAAAGGTTCTCCGCCTGCTGCGTTAAACTTCGTTTGATTTCCTCCAGTTAGGGTCGCCACTGTGCTGTTATTTGTAAATGTCGCAGTGTCAAAAAGAAGATCCGCGGCTCGCTTCTCTTTAGCGAGCTTCATAGTCCGAGCCACTTTACGAACGATCCGAGCTTCCTCTGAACCTGGGTATTGACTATCAAAGATGTCTTCCATCGCGATCGAGTCGGAAGCGGAATAAATCTTTGCTTTATATGACAAGTTAGTTCGATCAAATGATCCGATCATCGCTCGACTTGAACCTGGTGCACGCTCTAAATCAAGATCCGTCGCGCCCATAAAGTTCCGAGTGTTCTCGATTAAGAGAGTCCCACTTCGTTCTGGAATGTTTACTTTTTCAAAAACTTGATCCGCGATTAATTGATTATCCGAGGGGATCGCTTCAATCGCGAGGCTCGTTAAAATCTGATCTACTGGATGGATATTGTTATATGATGAAGCCATAGTTTACTCCTTATTAAGCTTTAACAATTGAAGGACCGACAAATAAAACTTCGGCTTGATCATTATTAGCCGATCCGATCGAATTAATATTTGGAAGCACGCGCGCAATGACAAAGTCATTACTGCCCGCAGTATTAAGTGTGCCGTTGTTTGAAGCAGCCAACAACCCTGCGCCTGCGACGGAAAAATCGGCAATTGCCACAAGTTTAGCGCGTGAAACTCCATACACTAGAACGTCCGTTGATTCTCCCGCGGCCGCTCCGCGTTGCGCGATTCCTAGAATTGTTGAGGATCCTGCGTCCGACGCCGCGCATTGGGCAATCTTACCATTAGCGTCGAACTTTACAAGATCGAACTCGGCAATGGTTGACGCTGCGACGTATGATTTAACGATATTTTGAGTTTGCATATTTACACTCCGTAAGCTTTTAGGAATTCTTGAGTATTAGTTTGACGGAATTCAGATAAGGCTTGCGCATAAGTCAATCCTTTTTCTTCCGACAATGTTTTAATCTTAAGATTGATTGTCTCTTTTGTAATCTCTTGTCCGCTCGCACCGTGACCGACTTGATTCATAGGAACGACAGAATTAGCAGGACGCTCGGAGAACATAGTCCAGAAGATTTGATCCCCGTTCTTTTTAAAGTCGTATGCTTTGTTTGCTGCTTCTTCTTCGGCGGGAGAAATTTTTCCCTCTCGAAGGAGCGCGCCAACTGCTTCGCGACGCTCTGCTTCCAATTTATCAGCTTTAAGGATTTGAACTTGCTCTCTAAGAGATTGGATTTCCGAGAGGAGTTGGGTCGTCGGTAAAGATTCACTCATTTTATAGTGCTCCTTCTTTTTTTCGTCTTTGTCTTTATCATCATGCTCGGCGAGCTTTTTCTTATCATCGTCCTCGGCGAGCTTTTTCTTATCATAATGCTCGGCCATTTTTTCTTTGTCGTCGTCCTCGGCGAGCTTTTTCTTATCATCGTCCTCGGCGAGTTGCGCTTCAGTGTCTTTATTGATTTTAGATTCGTTCTCCTCTGACATCTCTTTAATTTTAGCTTCCAAGCTTCGGACCATTGCGTCTTTCTGGATAGCAAAATCAACGAGATCATCGTGAGACATTCCTTGTAAATCGGATTCTGTCTTCATTGGGTTCTCCTTCAATGTTATTCGATCAATCTTGTCATGTTGTTGTGCGGGTCGGGGAGTCAATGTGATCGCTAAAAGTTGCGCGTCTCCAATCTTGTCTCCCCCATCTCTAGTGAATATTTCTCCGTGTAAATACTCGGGAGAAGACCATAAAATCCCTCCCGCGTCTTTTACAACTTGAAGTCCTCGTTCATTATAAGCGGGGATGGCATAAAGTCCGTCGGCTCTTAAATCAAGGTCGGCGATAAGTCCGAGAGCGTTTCCACTTTCGGGAGGTGCTGGAGTTCCTCCTTGGAATGGACTTGTCGCATGCTGCCAATCGATAATGACAGGATCCGCCGAGCGACGCTCTCTAAAGACTCGAACTATCTCTTGAAGAAGATCTTCATTAATTTCTTTTCCAATCGCGTCTCCATTCATGCGAGACGAGACTTGACCAAGAGATAAAGTTTTAAAAGGCTTTCCAATTGTAAGTCCGTCGGGGACTTCATAAATTGGGTTCGCCTCTCCTAAGAGATTGGCCTCCGAATAAGCGCGGAGGGATTGAGCTTTCTTGTCTGCTGCTTTCATTTGATTAACCACTTTCTTTGCCCATGTAAATCCAGCGTCCCCTCCCCATCCGTTCCAAGCCTGCCACCCCTTCCCTTTATCATCCCAAGACTCGCCTTTTTTATCCACTTCATGGCGGGAGAAATATGCGAGCATTCTTCGAACGGTCTCGGGAGACAACTCTTTACCATTGGCGAGATCCCTTGCTCGGGCGATCCCGACAGCGGTCATCCCTCGTTGGGATTCGGGTTTAGTTGCTCTAACTTCAAGAGCTCGCCGACCTGCGTCCTGCGCTCCCTTTGGAGGAGTGAAATCTATATGATTATACTTTTTAGGAATCGTTAAAAGCTCCGCCTTTTTCTCCGCTTTGCTTTTTTGCGGATGGCCTTCTGGAAGCAGATCAAGATCGGTCGTGTATGCTTTCTTCCTCTCGCCCGTTCCAACGAGCTTAAGGAATGCTTTAACCCTCGCGAGTGCCCATTGCTCGCGAGATGTAACTTGCGGACGATGTGAAGAAGAGAAAGCTCCCGCTCCCCGTTGATAAACCGATTTAAGTATTCCGAGATTTACTTTTTTAGACTTCGCAGTATACTTTTGATTATGTTCATCTCGATAATTCTCAAGAGCTTTTAAAGATTTTTGAGGAATCTTGATCCCTCCTCTTGATCCACTCGCAGCACCCTTCGGGTTAGTCTTCGAACCCTTAACTCGGTCTTTGGGAGGTGCGGGAGTTTGAGATTGCGTTCGTTTATTCTTAGCCTTAAGACGGATCTTTTTAACCATTATTGCGTCCTTTTCTTCTTAGGAGGTTCTCAGCTAATGAAGCAACCCCTCCCCCTTTTGGCATGGACCGTTCTAAAGGAGTCCGTTCCGCAATCTCGGGCAGGTCTCCAGCTCCAAGTCTTTCGCGGATCGCCCGCTCTAAATCGTCATCGGGAGTTAAAAGACCCGACTGAACTAGACCTGGAAGCATACCAAGAGATTCCGCAAGGTCGTCGGTATCTAGACCCGTGTGCGTTAAGCGGGGAAGCTTGCTAGGATCAATCGCGCCATAATTCCATCGGATCAAACGTCCTATAGTTCCTCCCCCTCGACGATCTACTCCCGAGACCTGCGCTGCGACGATATCGCAAAGGTTGATCGCGGCTCGTCTAAAGACTGATAAATGAACTTCGCCAACAGATCGAGAACCCGTGTCACTGATTCCGAGATTAGCGAATTGAGCAAGGAAGGCCTGCGAGATTTGATTGTCGCACTCTTTGATTATATCAAGAGGACCTTGACTATATAGGTTCGGAGTTATTGCGTATGAATCGAATTGAATTACTGGAGACTCAACGAGATAAGCGAGTTCAGTAGATAGGAAGGCTTCCGCTTGATCCGCTGCGTCTTCAATCATTGTACTTATATCAGCATCGGTCAAGCCTTGCATCTCGGCCTGCGACCGATCGACTTTTACCTTTGGAGTAGGTAACGCCCATCGTTCTAATCCAACGCACATTAGATTAGAAACTCTTTGCTTTGTCCGCCACCACCACCAAACAGGCCGAAGCATTCCGATGCCTTCGAAGTTTGATCCCGTTCTATTAAGAGTAAGAAGCAACATCTTATTCGCTGGAATAGGCTCGGGTGTGTATGTATAACCGACGACGTTTTGGAGGACCCCGTCGAGGTGTTGTCCGTCTCTAGATAACCAACGATTATGAGCGGAGGGTTCTCGATCCGCATAATAGTCTAACCATACTCGGACCTTCCCGTTTGAGTCTGGACCAACTCGATAAATCTCCTCTGCATATCGATAACCAACGGGGACGAACTCCCATAAATAAGTGAGCTGCTCTTCCCACGACGTCGACATTTGACCCGCATATCCATCAAACCCATAAGCTTCGTTCGCAAATCTCGCGAGTTCTTCAGAAACCGCGTCGCCCTCCACACCCGCTGTAAATCTCCAAGTCGCCGAGAGTAGGGTCTGTCTTAGCATATGCCAAGAACGTCGAACAACAGGATCCGTCGCGAGCATATCCTCCGACTCTTGTACCCAATTAAGACCTGTTAATTTTGGGTTCCGCTCTTTCCCTGTAATCTTCCCGCCCGAGATTTGAGTCCCGCTGATACCTCGGGTCCTAAACCTTGGAAACATCGCCTTGAGGTGGTCTGGAGACCTCTCGTCTTGCTCGTTGCTCATGCTTTATCCTCTTCTATAGGAACGAAGGATTTTGTTCTATTATTTCAAAACATTTCATTTTTTCAAAAGGAAACGTTCTTTTAATTAGAAGATAATACATATTGACTATTTTATCAAGAGCTTATAAGATCGCTGGAATCTCGACTAGGTTCACTTTTTTCTCGTTTATCGTATATGTACACATACATTTAAAAGAGAGTAGATATTTTGATTCAGACACCCTAGTCGAGATTTTTTTATGCGTTGCGTTTGCTCGCGTTGCCTTGCGTTGCGTTTACTCGCGTTTACTCGCGTTTGCTTATCCAAATAAAGAGAGCTGTGAATCCGTCGGCTTTTCTTCATTGTCTTCATAACTGAGGTCCATTGAAGTCCAATATTTAATCCGAGCCTCGGCGATTTCAAAATATTCTTTCTCCCTCTCAATCCCGATAAAATTAAACCCCTCCTTGATCGCACCGATCCCCGTCGTCCCGCTTCCCATAAAAGGTTCGAGAACCGTTCCGCCCGCTGGAGTAATTAGTCTACATAGATAACGCATTAAATCAATCGGCTTAACTGTTGGGTGGATGTTGCGCTTTTTTGTTTTTGCTCTCCCCCCATCCACTAACGCTCCGACTCCCGAGTTGAATTCTTCGAACCGTTCCAATCCTTTGTCTCTTTCTTCTCTTGAGGCTTTAGCGCAGTAAAAGTATCTCGCCCACTCCTGCGTGTTTGAATCCTCTTTAAAGATAATATTGGAAGGCCACCGCCCGAGGTCGTGCCCGCCCGAGAACTCTATTCCGCCCATCGCAAACAAGTGTTCTTTATTAGGCTCCCGCACTTCTCCTTTTCTTAAAGTGCTATCGTCCGTTTCAATTCTCCCCCCATCGACATTGATTCCTCCGACTCCATATTTAAGCACGTTTTGAGCGACTGATCCTCTAAACGGCTTCCTTACTAAAAGCGCAGGCTCATAAGCAGGTTTAAGAGCTGTTCCCCATCCCTCCCATTCCTTGGCTTCGTCCGATGAAGGTGCGGTCACATTCCATTCTCCCGCATAATCTCCAAATGATGTTTTTCCATCCTTTAATTTAGACGCTCCAAAGTTACGACCTTTTCCTACAACCTCCCGCTCCTCTCCTTTAAGTTTATCAATCGCTTTACTCACATCAAGAGACTTAGGAAAGCCGCTCCCATAAATCCATTGAACGCAATCTCTCAACTCAAATCCAGCTAATCGCAAACTTAAACCCATAAGGTCTTGGGTTCTTGATCCTGCAAAGATTAAAGCGTGGCCACCTGGCTTCAATACTCGATACACTTCATCCCATAAGGATGGGGGAGGAACAAAAGAGTCCCATGACTTTCCCATGAATCCTCTTGAAGAGGGGATAAAGGAACGATCATTGGTGCACCACTTAATCATACATTCGTTAAACTTTTGAGTAGAGATTTGACTCAATCCATAAGGAGGATCCGAGACAACCGAGTCGATTGAATTGTCTTCGAAATCTTTTAAGATCTCCATTGAGTCGCCATTGATTAATTTCAAAATGAATCCTTTCGTCCTATTGTGCGCGTTCTTCTAGATTGCCTTTTAGATCTGGAGGTTGGAGAGTAAGAAGGAGTAGACAAGTCACTCCAATGATGAATTATACAGTCATATCTTAGAGCGTCGAGAGGGTCCTCGCGCCCATCCTTTTTTGGTTCGTCTTTCGTTGGGTTCCATCCATAAGAAAGGATCGCCTTCCGAAATGAGTTCCCGATGGCCTTCTCCCCTCGCTGCCAAACCTCCCGAGTACAAAGATATTTCTTTCTCGCGAAAGCTCGCTTTAATTTTTGAATCCCATTTAAGACATTAGTCAAAACGGGATCGGTTGTATATCGAAGCGGGAGACCGATCCCTCCACTCTCGGGAGGCTTCATTATTTCTCTAAAAGCGGTGCGTCCCGTTTGATCATTCCGAGCGGATCCTGCTTTATCTGCTATCCCGCTGTCTAACCATATACGCGCGCTTGGAGCCAATGATTTTAATTTACGTGGCCATGCAATCGATAATATAAGCTTAGAGAGTTGCGCGATCGTGACCTCCTGTGGATTGATCTCGTGAACGATAATCGTCGCTTCTCTTTCTTCATCATAAACCATAATTAAGACCGACGGTTTTCGGAACCCCCAATCGATCGCGACCCGCCCGATCATATCTTCTCTATATTTGAAGTCGTCGACTACATGGCTCTCGGTCCACTCGTTATAAATCAACCCCGTTGGAGGACGCGGTTTATTCATAACCATCGCGAGCCGCTCTTCTTCTGGAAGCAGTTTAGTCGCTTCGAACCACTCATCCGATAAATTTTCTTGATTGACGTAAGAAGTAAAGAGAAGGGGTGTATAACCTGCTTTCTCGGATAATTGACACCACCACGCATCGCTAACAGGAAGACCGACTAGAATCAGAATGGGCGAGGGACCTGCTCTCAAACGTCCGAGGGCTTTTTGAGCAACTTCATCCGATCTAAATGTTTGGCATTCATCGATTAAGGCGACCCCACTTGTTATATTCAAACCCTCCAGCGGATTATGCGTTGCTTCTCTAGTTCCAGGTCTAAAATAAGAGCGACACCATATCGTCGACCCCGTCACGGGACAACTCCACTTCATTTCAAGAGAATTAAAAGTCCATCCTAATGGCCCGAGCCACTTCTCTAGTTCGGGTCCGAGAACCGATCTATACCTTGGAGAAGTATCAGTTATAAGGAGCGATGAAGTCCCCGCGCGGATCCTGCTGATAAACCATAAAGCAAAAACGAGACCGCTCGTTTTACCGCTCCCCCATCCACATCTCGCTGAGATAACTTTATCCCTCCGTCTTATCCTAGCGATGATATTTTTTTGAAGGTCATTAAGTTCTAAGTTCATCTTTCAAGACCTTCTTTATAAGAGATTATCAATATCAAATCCCGCTGATTTTAAGATCTCTTGAACGTCAACCCCTTGACTCTTCTTAAATAGATCTTCAATGATTTTTATAAAGTTGACCTTGTACTGCTTCGATTGCTTTTCAACCCATCCTGCTTCGACAAACGGAACGATATGTGCGGACGCGTTCTGCTGATTAAGAATATTACATAGTCCTTTTAATGGAGTGCTATAACCGACCCTGCTTTGATGTCTCAAGAGCTGGATAAAAGCGAGCTGCTGCGTTGCTGTAAAGTCGGTTAAGCGTGGCAAGATTTGGAAGATTAACTCGTCAACCTCCCCTTTATTTATTAAATCGAAGTAGGGTTGAATAGATTGATCCCCTATTAAGCGATCAAAATAATCATCTAAGTCGACCGCTTGATAAAGATCATGGTTAAAGTCGTGAAAGCTTGGATAAAATCGGATCGCTTGGCGACGTTCGTATTCTTCAAACTGAGACCACTGTTTATGGAAATAGACGACGATGATCTCGCCATATTGATCATAAGAGCAAACACCCTGCGATCGCTGCGTCTCTAAATCCATAGTCAATCCCAAGACAAAGATCCGCCGAGGGTTCCCATGATTAAAATGAAGATTATGTTGGAGGAAATTAAAAGTTTTACTTTCTAAGAGCGCGTCAACCAAAGCCTCTCGGGGTTCTTTTCCAAGCCCGTTCCGAAGCTTGACTTCGATCTCGCCGACTTTGAGCTGCTTCACAAAAGTGTTCCCATTCATGTATCCAGAATGAACAACCCCATCACAATAACCTCGGTCTCCTGTTAAGAGCCTCAAGTTTTCATTAAGGACGTATGAAGGGGAAGCATAAAAAGCTCCGAGCACTTCCATCTCAAACCGATAACCACGCGCGCCATGATGATTCATTTTGACTTCCTCTTGGGTTGTTGTATTGATCAAAGGGATTTCTCTTTGAGTATTTTGATGATTCATTTTTCTTCTCTCAAGGTTTATTATGTCAGACTATGAACTAATCTTCGTCTTTGTTTGGATCTTCACTTGTTCCGTTCTCGCTGTTATTAATTCCGAGTAAATGATCGGTCTGTTGCATCATCATTTTAATTTCCTCTAGACCTTCCGATTTCGATACATTCATGTCTATCTTTTCTCGTTTGCTCCAACGTTCGGGGAACCTGCGCTCTAATATCCAAGCCTTCGCCCTCCAGTCTTCGTCCGTTGAGATTTGAGTAATTAATCTTGATTCACTTACTCCGATGGCTTGTTCAACCATCTCGGCGAACTCCTCCTTTTCATTCCTCCAGCGATGAAGAGTGGATTTATTGATCCCGCTCCCGCTCGCAGCAGCACTTAAAGGAACACCCTTCGAGATAAGGTCGCATATTTGATTGGCGAGAACCACTGTGTACTTACCACGCGTGCGTAAAGATTTGGTCTTTTCTGTCTTATTTAAAGAGTCTAAGAAGACTTCCCGAGCTGCCAATCCTTCTAAGTCATCCTTCATCGATAGTCCTCCACAAGTTTTTATAAAGAACAGTGTGTCCATGATCGAGTTCCGATAAAAGTATTTCTTCAATCTTTCGATTTAGATGTTGTTCAACCTCTTCATAGACCTCGGGGAGATCTCTTAGAATTTCAATTCCAATCCTTAACCATAAATCAATCGCTTCGACTTGGAGCTGCTTCTCCGTTTTCTTTTTACTTTTCGCCATCGCTCGACTCCTTGCGATCGCTGAGAATAATAATTTTATTTACATAGAGATTCCAGCGCGTCGTTCCTTCATACTCCTCAGACCGATGGGGACCCTCCACATATACTTGTGAACCCTTTTTACATGATCGGAGTATATAGTCAGCCTTTGCAGAAAAAGCGACGCAATTAAACCAAGTTGCTTTCTTTTCTCCTTTGATTGCTTCATTGACTCCAATGGAGAATCTACAAATAGACTTGTCATAAGTCCCGACCTGTTTTGGATCTTGACCAATATTTCCAATAATGGATAAATTATTAACTCCCATGACTCTTCCTCTCTTTGATTCCCCTTTCCAGCATCTCTCGCATGATACGAGCGCGGGGTCGGTTTTCTTTTTTTGCGATTTGGTTTAGGTCTTCGAACATCTTGATCGGAACCCTTAAAACTATTTCTTTACTAGCCATAACCACTCCTCTAGTGTGGGGTCTATATCATATCATATCAAATCATATCGCTAAAAGTCTCTTGAGTCAATCCCTATATATAATATAATCAAAGGAGACGTTTATTTAAGGAGTTTAACATGACGATCGACTTTACATCTATTTGGCACATAATCGGTTTATTGAGTGCAATCGGTTCTTTTATCTTTTATGCTGCGCGATCATTTGGAAAGACAGTTGAACAGATCGAACGACTATCCAAGGCGATCGACACTCTTCAACAAAATCTAGAGACTCAAAGTGTATCTTGTAAAGAGGGAAGGGTTGAATTATGGACCGAAGTAAACCGAATGCGCGAGCGATTGACAGCTGTGGAAACTATCCAGAAGATCGAAAGCAAATAGGGTTCGTTAAATTAGTCAATCAAAGCGGTGGCCCGATTGAGATCGTTAACGCTGCGCGCGTTTCATTTGGGAAAAGAAAAGAGAAGATTGAAAAGAAGGATCTTAAGTTGATCCGATATTTATGGGAGAATAAACACACTTCCCCTTTTCGGCATATTCATTTTACTTTTCATATTAAAGCACCGATCTTCGTCCTTCGGCAGTGGATGAAACACCAAGTGGGGTGCTCATGGAATGAAATATCGGGAAGATATGTTCAGTTTGATTATCAATTCTTCTCTCCAACGGAGTGGAGATTAAAACCAATTGAATCAGTAAAACAGGGAAGCGGAGATCCTTTCGAAGCAGACGAGAACGAGATTTTAACAAAGAGGTATTTAAGAGCACTTAATGTATGTCACACCCTTTATAAAGAGTTTATCGATTTAGGAGTCTGCAAAGAGCAAGCTAGAATGATACTTCCTTTATCTTTATACTCCGAGTGTTATTGGACTGTTTCTTTCCAAGCACTTCTTCACTTTTTAGAACTTCGGTTGGACTCTCACTCTCAAGTTGAAATTCAAGATTATGCGAGAGAAGTACAGAAGATCCTTTTAGAACTGGAGGGGATTAAAGATATAATGGAATTGATTAAATGAAGTCGGAATATTCGAAACATTGGTACAACCACGCGTTGCTATTGTCTAAAAGGTCTCCGTGTTGCCGAGGGTCCGTTGGCGCGATCATTATTGATCAATCAAACAACCCAATCTCAGCGGGCTTTAATGGGCCACCGAGAGGTGCGTCGGGGTCTTTATGTAAAGAAGATAAGTGCGAACGGAATGAGTTAAAGATAAAGAGCGGAACGCATATCGAGATCGGCTGCCACCACGCTGAAGCTAACGCTTTAATGAATGCAGTTCGGAAGGGAATTTCCGTTGATCGCTGCTCTTTAATAATTACAACCGCTCCCTGTTTAGTTTGTGCGCGGTTAATACATCATTCTGGATTAAAGGAAGTCTTCTTTCCTTCTTCTTCGATATATGATCGGAGGGGACAAGATTATCTAGAGGAGAATGATGTTGATGTTTACTTGATTGACTTGACCGATATTGAATGATAGTTTGATCAAGGTCCTTCTCTAATCTGTTGGGGGGTGATCTATTCCTTTCGGGTAAAAAGCGATGTTTCTGTTCTTCTCTCCAGAATCATCGCTTTTTATCTTTTAGGCTCATCTATATCCAGAAAAGTAACAGATTTGATTAGTTCGATTTGTTACAAGAGTTTTAATAAACATTTGGCCATGCGTTTTATTTCGGTATCCAAAGTGCTCGTAAATAGAAGTATTAAGTTCTTGTAAGTCTGTTTCTTTTGTATACCAAGTATTTAAATCTTTTCCATCGTTGATTAATCGATATCCCGTTAAATCATAGTTCTCTTTTAAAAAGGATAGGAGGGTTTGAATGATTTGTTGTCGTGGTGTTAAGTTCATTTTAAATCCTTTCGAGATTTGTTTTTTAAAATCGATCTTGATTGATCTTGATTCGGTTATGCCATCTCTTTTTTATCTTGTCAACTTTTTCTTGAATTTTTTTCAAGTTTTTTTTTAACAAGATTCATAAGTATTCAAAATGAAAGAATTAAATAAACATTGATTAAGGAATAAGTCTTTTAAGTTCCTTCTTTATTTCTTGATTATTGTATCCCATTTTTTTGAGTTGCTTAACAAATACCTCTCGAACCTCTTCTTCGTATTTAGCAGCGATCCTAAGGGGTTGTTGATGTAAAGGAATAGACGTTGGTGCTCCCTTGGCCCATCGCTTTATAGTAGCTATTGACGGTGGGTTACTCTCCGTAAACAGAGTCTCTTTAATTTGTTTCCACGTATATCTTAACAATCTAAGACGATTAATCTCTTTAATAAGCTGCTCTTGATTCATTGAAAGAACCTTTCAACATCCCCGCGCCGATCGGGTCCCTTCATTTCAAAAACAAAATCTTTACACATCTCGGCGATTCTGGATTGACTTCTAATGTCTAAAAACTTCCTTTTCATTTCTCTCGGCGATAAGTTTGAAGCAAAGAGGACTTGCACATTGGATTCATAGAGAGCGTGTATTAATTCATTCGTCGTCTGTATACCCCACTCATTCATTCGAAAGAACCCCAATTCATCAAAGAAAACAACGTCCACTCTGTCTAGCCAAGTATATCGGGGATCTTTAATATCGATTTTATTATCAAAAGATTGTTTTATTCTTTCTAGAAGATTTTGGTGTGATACATATCGAACCCGCTTCCCTCTCCAGATCATCTCGCGTGCGAGAGCTGCTAAAAGGTGCGTTTTTCCGTTCCCCGTGTGTCCATGAATCAATCCCCCTCTTATCTTTTTAGACGCGAAGGATTGCGCGAGGTCTTCTAACCCTTGTTCAAAATTATAGTTCCCGAGGTGTTTATTGATCGCAGCAGCAGTTAAACCGCTTTGTTTAAAACGGATTAAATATTGATTAGTCCGTCCACAGAAAGGACAAGGTTCGGAATATACATATCGATGTTTAACGGGCTCCCAAAGACCGTCGTCTTCGACTCTCAATCCAAGAGGTCGTTTTGAGATGTCTTCAAATTCCTCTCCTGCTTCATCTTTGATCATAACAGGAGTATATCTTTGTAAATCGTCAATGAACTCCACACGCTCCCGAACATGAATATGAGAGTGGGAAGCGGTGCATCCGCCATAATTACAGGAGGGGAGGAAATTGACTTTAAGCTTCGGGACCCCCATAACGACTTCTTTAGTTAAGAGCTGCTCTTTCTCTAGATTAAAAGAGTGAGTTAGCTCGGGACGATTAATGTTTGTTTGTATCCCTCCAGCACTCTTCTTTTGTACTGCTTTGAGGAATAAAGACAATGATTGATTTAAGCTCTGCATTCTTCTCTCGCTTTGCTTAGATTAAAGGTTTAGTAAGATCGGGGTACATGATGCGTTCTCGATCGGCATGGGTCAACCGATGCCAATTCGCTTTAACATGATTCTCCGCTTCGAGTCTCTCTTGAGGATCGAGTATAGATGAGGGATAAGTAAAAGTATATACTTGATTGATTTCTCTTTCTTCCTCTTCTTCATAACTCTCGGTATCATCCAATCCACCCCATCTCCAAGCCTCTTCTTCGCGTTCTGGAGTTACCAAGGAGGGATTAATATATTGTTTATTAATATTGTTACCGATTGTATGGGGGTCAATATTGTCATGGTTAAGGGGGACGACCTTGTCATGGTTAAGGGGGACGACCTTGTCACTGACGACCTTGTCACTGACGACCTTGTCATGCTTAGAAAAAAAGCTTAGATTAATTCTAGTCAATGCAACTCGACTCTTAGCTGATCCCTTTTCTCTAGTTGAGGTTCGAAGGATAATTTCTTTATCTTTCAATTTAGATAAAACCCGCCGAACGGTTCGTTCAGAGTTAGAAGTCAACGCTGCGAGATTGGATACTGAAACGGGACCGCTCCAAGTCTCCCAATTCAATCGAAAGCAAAGAGCGAACAAAAGAACTTTTTCATTGGCGTCAAGTTCTGGAGAGCTGAGAATCAGTTTTCTTAAATTATATTCATTCATAATGAACTCCTTTCTCTTCTCTTATATAATGATTTTATTTATCCTGTAAATCTTTTTTTTATTTTTTTTAAAATAATATTTGACATAGTAAATATATTATTATACAAAGGATACATCAACAACGAAAGGAAAACAAAATGAACAACGCACAACACATCAAAATTATCTTAAAAAGCGAAGGACTCTTAAGCTCTGTAAGAATTAGAGAGACCGCCGACACAATCATCATCAAAACAGTACAACATAAAAAACAATTAAAACTCGTAAGACTTTTAAAAGAAATGATTGATTTGATCGGCGGATATCAATGGCAATATGCACGCGGCGAATGGACTTATACTATCAACAAATAAAAGGAGACTTTAATGAAAGAAAAAGTAAAACAAGCACTTAAGAGTGAAAGGTATAGCTTTCACCACCTCGCTTCCAGAATGGGTTACTCAACTGCCTATTTATCTAAAATCTTCAATAAGAAACAAAAGGCTCCCGAGCGTTTTTTCTTTATCCTTTGTGCCTGCTTAAACGATATGACAGGTTCATCTTTTACCACTCAAGACTTCAAGGAGTACACCAATGATTAAATATTCACCCCGTCAAGATCGACGTTCATTTGCTGAAAAGCACTCGATTATCCTTTTAACTATTGTTGCTCTTGGAGCTGCTCTCGCTTTTAATTCATTTAACGAGCGCACTCAAAGAGACGACGTCATTAAAACCCCTAATCCCTCTATTTTAAAAACCGTCTCGTTTATCCGAGCTAATCAATAATAATTTCATACTGGAGAGAAGAACCAATGTTAAATGATACACAATTACAATTAATTCAAAATCTTTCAACAGATCGCAACTTCGACGACAATATTAAGAGTTTTCTTACATTTGGTCATTTATTCGAATTCAATGTTGCAGTGACACTCGCTCATACATATTGCATTCAAGGGAAGCCCGCGCTTAACGCCGACGCGATGGCAGGAGCGGTTCGCCGACATATTGGAAAGGATGGAAAAAAAGTCTGCGCAGCAATGTGGGAAGAGGTTGGAGAAGAGTCGGTCACTGTCTATGCTTTAAGACGGGATGAGCTGGAGATGGCGAAGGAGTTTGGATTTGAAGCAAAACCCAAGTCTTGGACATATACATTGGAAGACGCTCGCCTTCGGGGAACCTTGAATCAAAGAGCTTGGAAGCAAATGCCGAAGGTGATGATGCATAAAAGAGCGTTGACCGCTTTGCTTCGACTAGCTTTTCCAGAAATTATCGGAACCGCTTGCTCTCCCGATGAATTGGCTGAGATGATGATTAAAGATGAACAAGAACGCGACGCGATTGTGTATGCATCTGTCGAATCGGAGCGCGCTCCTAAACCCTCCACTCCTCCCGCTCCAAAAAAAAAACTAAATTAGAGACTCCAGCTCCCGCACCAATTGAACCACCCACTCCTGCAAACCCGCTTCGAAACTTCTCAAATATCAACACAACGATTGAAGAGATTAAAAGAGAAGGCGCGCAGGTCGACGAAGCAATAAGTGCGATGGAGATGATGATCAGCAAGCCTTTATCCCAATGCACACCTCAAGAGTTAGAACGACTCTTTTATGCTTTCGGTATCAACCCGATTAGAGTCTTTTTACAAGATGAAAAAAAGAACATTGGGTTCGAAGGGTTTAGATCATGGGATAAAGCAGATCTTGACGTCTTGGCTGGATTGTTTGACTCTTTTTATGGAACCTGTTTTGACCCTGCGCTACATAACGACCTCGCCCATTATTGTTTTTATGTCCATGATATGAGTTATCATTACAACGGTGCTTGGACCGAGACTATGATCATGCTTCGAAAGCAGCTCAACGAAGAACTAATTGATCAAAAGACTTTTAATAATTACGAAAAAGCAATTAACACAAATCCAAGCGGATTTACTTATTTCTCTATTGCTCGGGCGATGGGAGCTGACATTTAAGCCCATCGCATCCACTCATTAAATGTGCATCGTTCCCGCCTCCAACGGAGGTTAGATCGATCTTCGTCCAATCAAGGGTCATCAGCCTCTCCCACTCCTTCTCCAGCGGTGCACCCTCTTTTACTGTTTGATAGGGAGCGTTCTCGTAAACAGTATCCCCATAATCGGATAAGAGAGCGACCCCGCGAACCGATCGACGGTTCTTCCAAAGCCAATCCGAAACAACCCCCCATTCATCATCTTTAACAGTACAAGTGTTTGATACATTATGCGAGAGACCTTCGACCCGACTTCCCTTTGACCCATATTCAACCCATGAAGATTGAACAAGGGCGACCGTTTCAAGGAAGTCTCTCGCTGATAAATGATCGCGCGGAGTTCCATTGCCGACGCATGCAAACTGGATAATCCCCGTGTCCCCTTCTATATCGATTATAGCCTCGGGGAGCTGCTCTTTTATAAGCTGCCATATTGGATTGATTTTAGAGAGCCTTATAGTTCGAATATAGCGATCCGCATGAAACGGATGAATCCCCGAGGACGTTCCAAGAATAGTCGACGTATTTCCACTCGGCTTAATACAAGTTAAACGAGATGCATAATTGATCCCGATTCTCTTTGCTGTTAACTGATTTATATCTTCAACTATAGCAGCACCGTCCCTTAAAATCGATGGAACGAAAGAAAGAGGATTAGAGTGCATCCCCGTCAATGAAACCCCGATCAACGCTTCCTGTTCAATGATCGTCTTGGACACTTTTCCGAGATACCCCGTCTCAGTATATCCCGCTTGTAAAGTTCCGATATATGAAGCAGCCTCGCACGCTTCAAAGAACTTCTCTTCTGTTTGGTTCTTCTCCATATTAACTTCGGTTAGATTACAAACCGCCCATCCACTTCGCCACATCCACCCCCCCATCTCTAATCGTTTTCTATTTCTTGTCACGCTTAAAGGGAGATCGGTCTGATGGGTTCCGAAGGCTGATTGCACAAAGTATGGATATAATCCAATCTCGCAGCATGGGTTAGTACCAAAATCGGGAGAATCCGAAAAGTAGACCCCAGGTTCACCCCACTCTCGATTGAGTTTGACGACCCGATTTATCATGCTTTTAGTCTCGCGCCCATCGGTCGGGATCGTTGCTGATATATTTGCGTATGCTCGGTTCGGTGCGAACTTCCACCACTCTCCTGTTTTAGCGTTAAGCATTAAGTGGTCGTCATTATCAAACAAACAAATCGAAGCAGAGCGTCGAACCCCTCCACTTAAAACCGCTGCGCTTAACTCCATACAAATATCAAAGACATCGATTGAACGGAGTCTTTGTCCAAAGCGGGAGTGAAAGATTTTTTTAATCTTTTCAAGGCAGGTTTTTAAAGGTGCATGGCCTGGTGCAAGACCGCCCGACGATATTGGGGATCCCTTCGGGCGAATCTCTTTATAGTTGAACTCCAGCTCATAGTCATAAGAATGATCAAAGTAATCAGTAAAGAAATAAGAATCAAGTAACGCTTGGAGAGCTTCCGCCCATCCTTCAATTGAATCTTTAACAACATATTCCATCGTCCTCCGACTTAGATATGCGTTTTTAATTATGACTCGGGGAAGCCGAGAAATATCTGAGTGACGAACGGAGAATCCTGTTCCGCATCCACATAAGAGTAACCAAAACATCTCGGAGAAGAATCTCGGACGATCGGCGGGAGAAAAAGTGCAATTATAAATCCGCATATTTCGTCGAAGGATTGCATTACCGCCGAATTGCGTTGAACGCTGACTTGGAACGACGCGCTTATCCTTAACTAAAGAGAAAGCCCAATCAATCCGCTCGTCCTCTTCTGGATATTTCTTTTTATGCATTGCAGCAACTCGTTCGATTGCTTCTTCCCAAGACTCTCGCCCTTTTGGGGTTGGTTTGGCATATTGAGCAGCGAAGGCAACTCTTCCCATGATTTCATTCTGTGACATGATTCAACTCTTTAACGCGTAGCGTAAAATATCGTCGTCGCTGTGAGAGCAACCGATGCGACAACGGATCCTATAAGTAATTTTTTATACTTTGATCGCTCTTCTTTTAGTTCGAGTTTTAGATTTTGATTAAGTAACGTTGATTCGTCAAGGGACTTTCTAAAGACATTAAGTCTTTCTTCACAACGATTGACTCGAGATTCCGTCTCTAATTCAAATCGCGCTTTTATTACATACTACCGGTGGTCTCCAGCGGGGCTCTCACCCTTCGGTCCCGCTTGGGTCGTTTACTTGCTGAAGCCGACCGACCAGCCTTCAGTGGAGTGAGAGAAGCTTCCGAGGTACGAGCTCACGGACTCCTGCTGGGATTGCGTGGGCGCGGCGGGGAGGTAGAAACCACTCCTGATGATCTATAAATATACGAATTATTTAA
>MDTC01274454.1_pt1 | contig 25164 bp, 15 predicted proteins | sample 811181 | NCBI WGS metagenome assembly MDTC01 (sample SAMN05326644, study PRJNA326480) | marine metagenome | isolation source: seawater | place: Pacific Ocean: North | collected 2011
AGACATTGTGAAACTGCTCTGGAACGGAGCAAATACGATCTCTTCTTTTCCCTCGAGGAAGGGATTGGTCGACGTATCCATGGTCCATACATACATAAAAGCTTGGGCGGGGCCGCGTGCGGCTCCGGCTCCGACGTTTTCACCGCCACCACCTCCAACTGTCATTTGGCCGCCGCCTTGCCGCATCTCTTGGGCCAACAACGCATTCTCACCGTAGATAATGAAGACCTTGCCGCGCTCGGTTCGGTAACCGGCAATGCCCTCGTTTCCAAACGTGGTCACAGCAGTGGCAACCCTGCCCATATAGATATCGCGGAATTCATTGTCCGGTGTGCCCGGCGTCGGATCCCGGCCTTCCCAAAAAGCATTTATGAACGATTGCCTTTCCTCGTCGGAACGCAGGCGATCCCACTCATCTTCTTCTCCCTCGGTCCAGATTGCTTCGACGATTCGGTCGAAGTTCTCGAGAATCTCTTCTTCGTCGACACTGGCAGGGCCGCGTTGACCACGTTGACCAATAGGCTCAGCAACCGCTGCAATGACTAGTGAGAGGGCGAGAAATAGGCAGGTCATCAGCTTCCAATTACGCATTGAACTCTCCAGGGTGTACGTCGGGCGTCGCATGGTCGAATGTTGCATGGATACGCCTAAGTATTGTTCATTCTACCAAGCCCGTGATTTCTACCAAGCGTGCGATAGCAAACCTAAGGAACCAGTCACGTCTTTATAGGTAGGTAGTATAGATAAGTAGTCTCGTCCTGGTGATACGCTTGACGGTTAGACGAATCCAGCAACCGAACCAGCCAAGAGCAGACATAATGCGATCGTTCAGGCTGCCCAGAATGGCCCGATCTTCATTTTTTGCGATATTCGGGTTGTTGTTGATCCAGGGGATCACAGTGGCGGTGCCCGCCCAAACTCAGCAAGACCAGCAGGCTGGACCCAATCGCCCTGTCCAGTTCGGTGCCAGTGTTGAAACGGTACTCATCGATTTGATGGTTGCTGACGCCGACGGCAACTTCGTCCATGGGCTAACAGCCGAAGAATTTCGAGTCTTCGAAGAAGGTAAGGAGATGGAAATCACCTTTTTCGCGGTCGAGAAGTTCGCCGCTGAAGACACGGTTATAGGAAACCCCGAAGTTGACGCTGCTCCATCTTTGAACCGTTACATAGTGATTTACGTCGACGGGATTAATACGACACCGCAAGATTGGCTCCGCGTCCGTCCGCATCTACGCGAATGGGTTGCGGACGGGCTCCAACCGAACGACTACCTATTGTTGGCCAGCTTGCATCCAGATGGGCGGATGCGTATGACGCCGGAGTTCACACGAGACAGCAAGATAGTCGTTGATGCTCTGATGAAGGTCGAGGGAAACAGGGACCTGTCCTTTCGAATCGCCCGCCAGGAAAGGGAGTTGGCGCAGGCGATGGGCCTGGAGTCCTTCATGGGTGTCGGTGACGAAGCCGCTGACGCCGCCCGGCTGCGGCAAGGTGCACAACTTTCCCGTATTTTCGCTAACCAGCGGCGCTCTGAAGTCCGCTTTGGTCTTGATTACTTGCTGGGGCTTGCTGATCACCTCGGGCTGACCTTTCAGGTTGCGGGCCCAAAGATCGTGATCATGGTTTCAGGGGGACTGCCTGAGATTCCGGGCCTGAACTTTCGCTTGATGGTCGACGAGGAAGCCAGCGATGCAAGCCCACACGTACGTCAACTCGCTGGACTTTCGAGCTTTCAACCGCTAATACCCGAACGCGGCTCGGACGAACTCGCCCAATTTGATTTGCTACATGCGATTGGCCGATTCAATCGGGATAATTACGTCTTCTATACGATCGATGCGCGTGCACTGGGTGGGGGTTCCAGTGGAGACGCTCGCTACGGTTTTCAACCCAACCTGTCGTCTATGTCTCAGGGTGCGGTGAATAGTAACGAGCAGCAGGGTTTGCTGCGTATTGCTGGTGCTACAGGGGGTTTAGCGTTCTACAACACTAGCAACTTCAAAGCAGCTTTTGCCCGCGTACAGCAAGACACAGCGTTTCGCTACGTTCTGGGCTACAGCCTTCCGACACACGACCCGAAAGACATTGCCGATCACAAGTTTTTTCGTGTCAAAGTCGAAGCCACCGTTCCCGGCCTGAAAATCCGTGCCCGTGAGGGGTATATAGATACAGGCTCCTGATTATGGAAATTCGTGTTTTTGGGGATGTATCCAATGTATTGGATTTCCTTTATATTACTTTCTTGACATCCCTTAGGGCATTTCTGACTAATATTGCCTATAAAGACCGTCTTAGCGGGCTCTGATAGAGACTCAGACGTGCATTTTAATTCTCGAATGAAATTTGGCATAGGAGTTGCAAAATTTGTAACATTGAGTCTACGATTATGTCCTCATTCCATCTACGAGTACGTTCAGCATTCAAACCTACGTTTGGTAGGAGCTAATAAAATCACTTCACCGAACGTACCCCATAGAAAGTTGTAGGAGGTTGGTAATGCCACGTTGCTTTAAAACCTTTTTGCCGGCAACAGTAGTTGTGCTTATGCTGTTCGGATTATTTCCAGCACAAGCAGCTGCTCAGGCCGAAGCTACCGCCATTATTGGGTACCTGCTCGGCAGTGATATTTCGCCTGATCCGGGAGATGGTATCTCCCGCAACTTCGAGAGTGGTCTCGCTTGGGGTGTGCGGGGAGGCTATTCCTTCAAAGACAACCCGATACTTGGCTTGGAAGGTAGCTTCACCCAAGCTCCCTTGGCCGACATTAATGTTGGTTCGGACACATTCGCCAACCGTGTCACTTACGCCGATTTCAACATGGTCATACAAGGAAGCAACCCGGACCGGAGGCCCTACGTCACGATTGGACTGGGACTCCTTAGCTTCCGGATGGGTGCTTCCGATGGTGGTCAGACCCATCGTAAGTTGGGCACCAACATCGGAGTTGGTATAAAACTTCTGATGTGGGAGCACACCGGAGGCGGCAAGTGGGGGCTGCGGTTTGACGCTCGCAACCATATGCACCGTATGGATGCGGATGACAGCATGCGCTCGAACTTCAAGAACGCTCTCCAATTATCCAGCAACAGCACGAGCAGCATTAACAACATAGTGACGACGCTCGGTCTCTACTTTACGTTCTAAATGACTAACTTACTGATGCGTATGTTTCACCAAACAGAGCTCATCAATGACAAACAGGAGGGAATCATGCGCCGCATGATTTTTTGCGTGCTTTTGGTAGGGTTTGTCACTCTACTCGTAGCACCCGCAGCCTACGCTCAGCGAAGCGAAGGTCGTATCTTCGGTAGCACTCTGGATCCGGATGGGATCCCACTCCCCGGGGTCACTGTGACGCTGACATCACCAGGCATGATGGGTGACCGCGTTGCGTTTACCGGTGCCGAGGGTGGTTTCCGCTTTCCAGCGATTCCGCCGGCTACCTACACGCTGACGACCTCGCTACAGGGATTCAGGACGGTCGTTCGTGAAGATATCGAAGTTCCGGTCGGTGTGACGCTCACGCTGACTGTTACGATGGAGGTTGCCGCCGTCGAGGAAACGATTACGGTCCTCGGCGAGTCACCGCTTATCGATATCAAGAGCAGTGACGTCGGTGCATCGTTTAATGCCGACAATCTCAAGAACGTCCCGACCGCGACTGATATGTGGGCGATCCTGGCGATGACTCCAGGCGTCCGCATGGAAGCCTATGATGTCGGCGGTAGTCACAAGAGCCAGCAGCTCAGCTACGAGAGCTTCGGCGTGTCCAGCCAGAACCGGATCATGACCGAAGGTATGGACTCGACTGAGGGTGGCGGTGGCACCGGTTTTTACTTCGACTACTACAGCAAGGACGACGTTCGCGTCGTTGGCGCTACTGGTGATGTCGAGATGACGACCGGCGGTGCCTATGTCATCCAGAACATTAAGACGGGCAGCAACGAGTATCACGGGACGATTCAGCAGTCGTATGAGAACCGCTCGATGATTCGCGAGAACGTTGACGCTGCAACAGAAGCGCGCGGATTCACCGGCAACCCCAATAGGTTGTTCTGGGAGTCGCATGGTGATGTCGGCGGCGCAGTTGTTCAGGATCGCCTGTGGTTCTATGGCTCTTTCAATGCTTTCAAGATCGACAAAGTTATCTCCGGTGTCGATCCGGCCATTGCCACTGATATCGGCCGAATCTTCGTTATGACCGGGAAGCTTTCCTGGCGCCCCACTGATATGGACCAGCTGCAAGGATTCGGTTACTGGCAGCTGAAGGAGAAGCCAAATCGCGGTCTTAGCAACACTTGCGGACCGGATTGTATTTTGGCGCAGAACTCCTGGTCCCGCATGTGGAATGGCACCTGGGAGCGTACCTGGTCCGACAACCTCTTTACGGACATCACCGCCGGCGTCATGGGTTTCTCCTGGCCGATGGTTGCCGCTGTTGATCCGAAGACCAACCCGCCGCGCATTGACGACAACACTGGCGTGCGGACCGGTGCTGGCTATGGACCATTTATTTTCAACCGCTATAAGCCACAGACTCGTGGTAGTGCGTATTACTTTACGGACGCTGTTGGCGGTACGCACGACTTCAAGCTCGGTTATGACTTTATGATCGACTCCGCTCAGTTCGGCCGCACGTTTGCGTCCGGTGGTACACGGTACGTCGACGACGCTGGTACGCCGATTGAGCTCGTTATCAATAACTATCCGCAGTTCGCGGACGACCGCAACCTGCACACGGATTTGTTTGCCCAGGACACCTGGACGCTCGGGTCTCGTGTAACGATAAACGCTGGTGTCCGATTCCAGCGACAGAAGCTGTACTACGTCGATGGCAATTCGAACTCGCCAATCCGCAACGTAATCCACCCGGATTATGGACAGATTGGCTGGCCGGTCGGAACCATTGAAGGTCAAGACGTCCATTCATTTGACTCGCTTGCACCGCGACTCGGCGTCAACATTGACCTCATGGGAGACGGTCGTATCGCTATCAAGGCGGCAGTCGGTCGCTACCACTTCAATGTCAATGATAGCTTTGGTGGTGTGAATCCAGGTGGATCCAGGTCGCAGGTGTACGAGTTTAATGACCTGGATGGAAACGGACTGTGGGACTGTGATCCGCTTCAGGTTGATATCTCGGGTGGTTGCACCACCGCTGAGCTTGGAACAAGGCTCTCCGGTCAGCCTGGTACGCTTCTAGGTACCGGGACGACGCTGGACCCGAACATCGCTCTCCCGTATACCGACGAGATCAGCCTGTCGGTGGAACTCCAGATCATCGAAGACTCGGCTTTGCGGATCGGTTTTGTGCGCAAGTCGGTTCGTGACTCCTTCGGAGGTGTCAACTCCGCCCGTGAAGGCAACTTGTCGGTAAACTTCACGGCAGTGGACCACGGTTTGGACGGTGTCACTGGCACAGCTGATGACGGGGTTCTTAACCTCAGGACTATCCCCGAATCCGCTTATGGTCTGACGTCATCGGTCCTTACAAACTACCCGCGTAGCGACCAGGATTACGACAATCTTGAGGTCGCTTTCCAGAAGCGTTTCCGTGGCACCCGCGCCTTCGTACTGGCTGGGTTCGACTACGGTACCCGGCGCTACATGCCGAGTAACGGCAACTCGACAAGCCCGCTGAGTGCGAGCCCGCTCGGGTACGCCTATGAACTGGATGTCAACCGCGATACGCCGATCGTTCAGGACTCAACGACCTGGGGCTTCAAAGCCGCTGGTCACTTTGTCCTGCCGCAGGACATTGGTCTGGGTGTCAACATGCAGGTCAACAGCGGTTGGAACTACGCGCGTTTGTTCAACGCCTCCTTCCCAGGAATGGGTAGGCTCCGCGTGTTCACCGAGGCAATCGAGAACAACCGGTCGGATACGGTTCCGCTTATCAACATTCGGTTGGATAGGCGATTCGCGTTGCCACACGGAACGTTCACCTTGATGGGTGACTTCTATAACATCATGAACAGCAACGCCGTGTTGAACTTCCAAGTTCGTAGTGGCTCGGCGTACAACACAATCATTCAGGCGCTCGACCCGATGACCTTCATGTTGGGCCTTCGGTACGAGTATTAAAGCTTGAAGGAAGAGCCGGTGGCTTAGGTTACCGGTAAAGGAAGTTAACTCGGGTCCGGCAGCAATACTGCCGGGCCCGAGTTTTTTTGTCCTTTGTAAGTGAAGGTCTCTGCTATCGGCGAATCAGCGTGGTGTACGCAGCGCCCGGGCCTCTGTGCGAAGGCGCGCTGCTGTCTCAGGCTGACCGATCTGGTCATAGGCGCGGGCGAGAGCGAGTAAAAGCTCAATACTTTCTGGACCGGAAGATTGTGCCTGCTCCAGGTAAGTGATGGCGTCAGTGGGATTACTACATTCAAGCAGTAACTGGCCCAGGCCTAGCAGAACCGCGGATGGGTTGTCAGAGGCAGGCACGGCAGCCTTGTAAACCGCGGAAAGATCATTACAGGGACTCAAGCCGCCAGCGATCCAACCAACGACAGTGTCAAGTGCTTGCTCGTGGCGGTCCCGACCCAACAGGTAAGACAGAAGGCTACGTTGCGCTACCGGATCGCTCGGGGTCTCAGAAAGCCGAGCGAGCATACTAGCGATCGTAGCCTCGTCGCGTTGCAGGTCCCGAAAACGTGTTAATAGACCGCGGCCGCGTTCAGATTGCCCCTGTCTGACCATAAGGTTGCCAAGTGCTAGGTATGCCTCGGAGAGAAAGGAATCTAACTGCAAGGCGGCTTCAAACTCCCGCTCAGCCGTAGACTCATCACCGACTTCCATGGCAGCGCGGCCAAGTTGATGGCGTATCGTCGCATTGTTAGGGGCGAGTGCGGCGGCTCTCGTTAGTTCCGCAAGTGCGGCGTCATTACGCGAGGTTTCCAGGTAGAGCATACCGAGTTGTAGACGCGTTCCAGGTAATTCAGGATTGAGGATGATTGCGGTTCGGAGGGCCTCCTCAGCAGCACTCATTTCGCGTAGGTACTGGAGTGCTTCACCGAGGCGAAAGTGGGCGCGAGCATCCTCCGGCATTAGTTCAATTGCGCGCTCGAAATACGTCAGGGCTTCCTCCGCACGCTCCTGGCTGGCTGCTAGTAGGCCCAACTGTAGGATGCTTGGCCCATTTTCTGGTGTTAATTGGAGGGCGTTTTCGAGATGGTGCCTCGCTAGGTCAACTTGGCCGAGTTCCGAATAGATCGTACCGAGCAAATACTGGGCCTCCGCTGACTCCAAAGGGTCCGATGGGTCAAGAAGAACTGCACTCTGCAGCACCAGCAACGCCTCACGGTAAGCTCCTACAAAAGCGTAGAAGCGCCCATGCAAAATCTGTGCGGCTGGGTCAGTCGGATACCTGGCCACTAGGCTTTTGATTGCCTGCCCGGCCGCCACTTCGTCTTCAGCCTGAAGTGCTAGCTTCCCAATCGCCATGAGTGCGTCGCGGTGGTATGGATCACGAGCTATCACTTCTCTGTACTGGACCACGGCGTCGTCGACGCGGCCGAGCGGTTCCAGAAGAGCCCCAAGTAATAGTCGAGGTTGAGTTTCTTCTGGGGCCAACTCTATGAGATGGGTAACGTGGGGAACTCCTTGTTCGAAGCGCCCAAGCTCTAGAGATAGCACCCCCATTAGCCAAAGAGCCTCGGCACTATCCGGGCGCAGGCGCAATGCCTCCGAAAGTGGCTGTACGGCCTCTTGCGGAAGACGTTGATTCAGTAGAGACCGGGTCCTCTCGAGTAAAGCATCGTAAGAACCTTCCTGTTGTCCGGGCCACGCTTGCGTAGCTACGGCAAGAAGCAGTATTGTCGCTACCCCTAGAAGCGCGCGCGTGGACTTTCGCATGGTTTCTCCATCGAAACTTAATCTCGATCGTACGCATTCTACCGCGATCACCTTTCGAGTCGGTTGTGCAGTCGCTGTGCTGGCTGCTGTCGCGCCGTTTTTCGGCTTCGGAGGGGAGGCCCCGGCACAGGGTCCGCAGATCTCTTTTAGAGATGTTTATGCTGAGTCGGAGATTCGCTATCGGAACATCTCTGGAGACGTAACTAAGCGTTACATCATGAGTTCATTGGGTTCTGGGGCCTGTCTCTTTGATTTCGACAAGGACGGCCGACTTGACCTCTACCTGGCCAATGGAGGTCCGCTGCAAGGGAGCCTTCCGTTAGCGTCGGAAGGTAATGTGCTTTATCGGAACCTTGGCGATTGGCACTTCAAAGACGTCACCGCAAGGGGGAGTGCAGACGTTGCTTCTTGGAGCTTGGGGTGCACTGTTGGTGACATAGACAATGATGGTTTCGACGATCTGTTTGTTTCGAACATCGGAGAGAATCTTTTGTTTCGAAATCAAGGAGATGGCACCCTCAACCTGTCGCCTTTGCCAAGCGGGCCCCCTGGAGATTTTTTCAGTACCAGTAGTGCGTTTTTTGACGCTGACCGCGACGGGGATCTAGACCTATACGTAACTAACTACGTCGGCGGTGATCTGGCTGCGTTACCACCACCGGGTGGCGTCGATTGCACCTGGCTCGGGTTACCGGTGTTCTGCGGCCCGCGTGGTCTTGAGGCTGCCCCCGACGTCTACTTCCAGAACCAAGGAGATGGATCTTTCATCGATGCTACCGTCGAAGTGGGATTCAGTTCGGTCGAGGCGGCGTTTGGTCTCGGGGTTGTCGTTGGTGACTATGACAACGACGGTGACACCGACGTGTACGTAGCTAATGACTCCATGCCCAATTATCTATTCGAAAACGATGGCATGGGGAGGTTTGCTGAGGTGGCATTATTCACAGGAGCGGCGTACAACGCTGGTGGTCTTCCACAGGCCGGAATGGGGGTGGACATGGGGGACATTGATGGCGACGGGCGTCTCGACATGTTTGTTACCAATTTTTCCCACGACACGAACACTCCGTATATGAATCTGGGGAACGGGTTGTTTGCGGACGAGACGGCACGTGCCGGATTAGCTGCCTCGACTTGGTTCTACCTTGGCTGGGCAACCCGTATTGGGGACTTCGACAACGATGGCAATAACGACATCTTCGTTGTAAACGGTCATATCTACCCTGAAGTGGACGCTGCCACGTTACGTACGAGCTATGCACAGCGGAACCAAGTTCTATGGAACGATGGCGATTCAAAGCTCGTCGAACGTGAAGTATTAACAGAGGATGGTCTGTCGAATATTGGCTCGAGTCGGGGAGCCGCATTTGGAGACATAGACAACGACGGTGATCTGGACGCCATCATCGTCAATATTGATGACCGGCCCGATGTACTACGTAATGAGCAAAACATTGGCAACCACTGGGTGACCTTCGCCCTTGTAGGGGCGCGTTCCAACCGCAACGTGATCGGAGCGCGTGTGACCCTCACAATCGGATCGCGGACTCTGGTTGGTGAGGTGCGTCCGTCGGGCAGTTACCTGTCTTCCAACGATCCCCGCGTACATTTTGGGCTGGGTAAGGCGGTCCACATCGACCGAGTCGTCGTACGCTGGCCCAATGGTCGCCAGGAAGAAATCGTCGACGTCGCTGTGGATAAGATTTATCGGCTCGTGGAACGGTAGAATGGGCCATCAATTGACTGGTCCACTTTGACGATGAAACAACATAAGTCCACTTTGGTCGCCTCGGGTAAACCGCTGGCCATCGCGTGCCCCGTTTTACTCGCCGTTGTGGCGTTGATAGGCACGGGTTGGAGTATGGGGACAGTGCCTCCTGTTTCGCTTTCTACTGTGGGTATCTCACCGCAGGCTGTGTCCCAAGCTGATCCGCGTTCCGACTACTCCGACTACACAGGGGCTGAGGCCTGCAAGGCGTGCCATCTTACTGAGTACAACGAGTGGGCAACTTCACGCCACAGCCGCATGGTTCAGCCCATCAAGCCTAGCGAGGTCAAGGCCAGCTTTACACCTGGAGCATCGCTTTCGTACCGGGGCCGAAGATTCACTTTCGAGCGTGATGGAACTCAATACTTCATTGTCGAGCATTCGCCTGGTTTACCTACAGCACGGCACGCTATCGATTACACCCTTGGCAACCGTCGTATCCAACACTTTATGACGCGAAAAACAGATGGCTCGCTTGTTCTCCTGCCGCCAAGCTGGGACGTACTGCGTGGTGAGTGGTTTCCTCAGGAAGACATCGTACCGACGGGGGATTCGGGCGTAGAGCCGGTCCAGGTCTGGAATAAGAACTGCTTTGGGTGTCACGTCAGTCAGGAGCGCAAGAATTTTGATCCCGAGACACTGACCTACGAAAGTGATTGGCTCGACTCTGGAACCAATTGCGAAACTTGCCACGGTGCCGGCCGTCCCCATGTGGAGTACTTCGAGATGCTAGCGCTCGGCGAGGAGCCGTCTCCGATCGTTAGTTGGCAGCCATTGAAGAGGCCACTCATGCCGTTCGCAGGGGAAGCTGCCACGGACTTGTGCGCTACTTGCCACCAAAACCCAGGATGATCACACTCCAGGGGACCCATTCTACGACTATTTTCTGACCGCCCTGCCGTACACCGTACCGCCTGATTCCCCGGACCCAGGATATTACGTTGATGGCCGCACACGGCGCTTTTCCAACAACAGTTTCGGGATTTGGCTTAGTTCCTGTTATCTCAAAGGTGGTGTTCGGTGTATCGATTGCCATCGTAACGGACATTCGATCAACATCGAAAAAAACCCACAGCTTGCGTCGCCTATGGCGGGCGAACAACTCTGCAGCCGCTGCCACTCGGATATCGTGGAAAAGGCTGAGGAGCATAGCCGCCACTCCTTGGGTAGTGAGGGTAGCTCCTGTGTCGCCTGCCACATGCCCCGGACCGTCTCAGGGATCAAGGCGACGATGCGAGATCATTCTTTAGCCGTGCCGGTTCCTGAGAATACTGTGGACTACGGTATCCCAAACGCATGTAACCTGTGCCACGAAGAGCGTTCTCCGCAGTGGGCTGCAGATAACATTCAAGCCTGGTTCGGTAATCTAGAGGACCGTCCGGACGCGATGAAGCTCCGGCGGCGTGCGGCTGCCTTCTCCGTGGCGCAGTATGGTGAGCCTGCCGGGCTCGATCCTCTTCTTGAGATCGTCCGTAACGTGGATGAGCCTTTCCTAATGCGGGCTACCGCTGCGGGGTACCTACGCGCTTATCCTGGACCACGGGCGCTTGATGGGCTGCGGGATGCACTCGCCGACCCACATCCGCTAGTGCGGGCTATTGTTCCGCTCAGTATCGTTGCGCACCCCGAAGGCCGTACGTTGCTCAATGACCTGGTCTCACAGCTCAGCGATCCTAGTTACTCGGTACGAATCAATACTGCCTTTGCGTTTACCAGTTTGGGTATCGGGCGTGCCGAGGGGACGCTCGGCGAGCATCTTCGCAACGCACAAGACGAATACATAGAGCATTTAAAGCTATATACCGACAGCGACGCCGATCAGTCGAACCGCGGTACGGTACTTGCCCTGCGTGGCGAGTTTGAAGAAGCCATACGTGCCTACCAGATAGCTCTACGGCTTAACCCGGAGCATGCAGATGCCCGTTTTGGGTTAGGCGTAGCGCTGCTGCAAACTGGGGCACGAGCTGAAGCTGTGCGTGAGTTCGAGAAACTACTCGATCAAAACCCCGACTATCCAGGTCTCAAAGCGGTTCTGGCTCAGCTTGGAAGTGGCGACAACCGGTAATCGTTTGGCGCGGTGCGAAGGGAGATCAGTGTCGTTTAGTCGCGCATAACCATTACTAGGCGCACCCGACCCTTTCTACGTGTCGCTATGTCTCTTGCGCAGCAGTTCTTCGAGAAGCTTCTGTATTTGGGGCTGTTCCGGGTTGACCTTAAGTGACAATTGGAGGATCTCTCGGGCTTTGTCAATGCGGCCGTCAGCATAATAGGCAGAAGCGAGCGGGTTGAGTATGTCCGTTGATTCTTTCTCCTCAACAATTCGCACACGTTCGTAGTAGCGGATCGAGTCCCAGTGGTTTCCGAGGTTGGCATTCGCTAAAGCGATGACCCTGAGCATGGTGACGTTGCTGGGATCGTTTACAAGGAGGGGACCCAAGAAATCGCGAACCTCATCAAACTTGCCGGCATCCATCAAAAGGTCTATCTGTAGCTCAACTAATTCTTTGTCATTGACACGCGTCAAGGCTTCTTCCAAAAGAGGGATTGCCTCGTCAATTTTTCCGAGCGTTCGTAGTTGGTGTGCTCGATCGAGGGCAAAACCTGGATCGGTGGGTGGTGGGCCAGGGGCTATGTGGATGAACGGCTGGAGAATTTCGGCGCTGGGGTCACGGAGCGTAATATCGAAAGCTTCTCTGCCTCTGGCATCGTTTTCCACGTCAACGAACAGCTTGTACTCACCAGGTGCCACGTCAGCAATGTTTATCCTGGTGCCATGGTCCAAGGTGCCGCGACCATCTGCTTTACTGATGTCAGTGTATTCCGTTCGTTGAATAACTATTCCTGCATCATTCTCCAGTTGGTAGGTCAAAATGATCTTCTCCTCGTAGTTTTCAGGGAGGTAGATCTGGCGAAAGATGTAGATCCCTTCATCTGTGAAAAAGCTGTTGTCGAGTGCAGGGATCATGGTGTAGGGGCCGACCTGGAAGGGATAGTGCTCGTTGTACACCCTGTATTCATCATCCGTGTAGACATTCCATAAAAGCAAAGCCGGCGAGCTCTGTAGCGCAGATGGCCACGGTGGGGGCACGCTCACGCGGATTTCGCTGCGGCCATACTCTCGCGACACGTTGTTCTCCACCACAAGGTCAAAATCGAATGTGCCCTCAACCAAAGGGATTCGATCAAGATAAACAATGGGACCCGAACGCAGCATCCGTGCTTCCTCTTCTTCCAGGTCCGCTTGTAAGAATATTGAGGAGGGGTCTGCTGCCCCCATCACCCCGGTGATGATCCGGTTTTGCTCATCTACCACCGATCCTGCCACTTCGAAGGTGACATACCACGCGCCCTCATAATTATTGAGGTTGAGGCGCCTGCCGTCAGTCATCAAACCGTAATGCAAGAACGCGTCGCCTGTTGGATCGATTAACGCAAAAGCCTGGGCACGAATCGGTAAGCTCTCGAAGCGAACGTCTGCATCGACGCGCCCGGTTAAAATCGCATAGGCCCACTGGGCGTTGGGCATGATTCGATTCGGTATGGTTTCGATATCGCTGATCAGGATTTCCGAGCGCAATCCTGCGTTAGACATGCCGATTAGCGCCCCAACGTCGTTTGGTAAAGAACTCAGCGCAACCATAGCCAATTCGGGATCCGTGCCTAGTAAAATGTCGTAGATGGCTCCGATCAGGCCTTCGTTTATCGAGCGTCCGCTCCTTGCGTATTGTTCCGCCTGCCGTTGTCCATCAGGATTCAGTATTTCGTATGCGCCGTCCATTAGTGGGCTGTACAGTTGAAACTCACCCGCTCCGCTGCGCTGGAAGAACGCTAGGTTAAAGAAGGGGGGAATACCCAGTTTCGGGTTAGCTCGATACGACCAGATCTCCACTGGCACGGCGTCACGGGTGTTATGCAGACGCTTGATGGTCCCGGGCTCGCCGAGCAAGAGGTACATGCGTCCACGATCGGTTTCTCGACCCTCGCGTGGCGTGTCGCGGCCAAGCGTTCTTTGGACGTATTCCAGCCGCCTGTGGTACTCGTCGTAGTATTCGTTTTGCGGTGTCCCTGGGGTGGGATCGCGCACCACCCAGAAGCGTTTCATGAATTCCGCGCGCTGTAATTCTGTCTCCAAGCGCAGGAAAGTTTCTTCTTCTTCTTTGGTGAGGATAACCTCGATTTCCTCGAGCCACTCCTGAGTGTCCTCGGGCAGGTCGCGCTTGTCGATTCGATTCCATTCGTCAAGGTCGAACCGCTGGCTACTTTGCGCCGTTGCGCCCGATGCACCTGGGAGCATCGCCAGGATCATCCCGATGATCATGGCACTACAAACGTAGGCTGCGGCGAACGGCACTTCGCGACAAGATAACGAACGCACGTTTGGAGGCTTTCTCATGGTCAGTCGAGGCCGATAATTCGCTTTGAGGACCTCATTATTGTACACAGAGCGGATCAGAGTTGTGGAATTGTGCCGGCAATCTTTAGTGTTCGACGGAAGATTTTGCTGCGTCCTGGAACGGCATCGGTGACCGTCGCCTGCAGGATAATTTCTCCTGGTGGCATGCCCTTGAGCCGTAATGCTCCCCGGTGGATTCCTGCCTGTTTCTGCAGAGAAACTGGTGGGAGCGGTGCTAGGAGAGTAACGCCATCGGCACTGAACACCGAGCCACTTAGAATCGGTTCATCGCCACCTGCAACCTCGACGTACACAATGAGTTGGGTGTCTTCGCTTGCTTCGTCAACCACCAGTGGCAACGGTGGTGCCGAGCCATTCGTTGTCGCCAGAATCAGGTCGCTGGCGTGCCACTCATCATTGATGCTCGGCACCTCTACTTTGATTTGCGTGGCGCTGAGTTCGCCAGTGTCTTCATTTTCAATCACCACCCTCAATGCATAGGTGCCTGAAGGTAGAGTCCAGTCGTAGACGTAACGGAATGGCCAGATCGCTGCCAGGTTTCCGGAATCTGCCGGACCAAACAAAGAACGGACTCCTTGATGAACTTCGTCGACAGTACGGCCATTATCGGCAATCGCCACAGCGTGAAACACCAGGCTACTGGGTTCCACGAGTCGCGTGTCATCTGTAGTGACCTTGCTTGTGGTTCTGTCAGTTGTCGGATCGATAGCCATGGCTAACTGGACGATGGATTCACCATCCGAGGACCAGCGATGGAGCGCACGCGCAAAAATGGGTGGCCCCGTGACGGCTCCTGGGAGAGTTAGCGCCCCAATGACTTCTCGAGATCGACGCTCGTTTAGCGGCCAATCTATGTACCCTCCTCGTTCCCTGACCGTCAGGCCAGGTCGATTTACTTCAACTCGTATGTTGTGGTACTGACCGTCACCTTCCGGAGGGGGAGCAGCGTACGTCAACAGGTAGAAACGACTGCTGTCTCTTTCAATAGTCGCGAGTGCCGCTCCGAGATCCGTCCAGTACACGAATGATTCGCCGCCGGTGGCTGTAGCGGCATCCTTGAGCGAGTCCCGTAAGGAATCAAGCGACGATTGGAATTCGATCGAACTCAAGCGACGTGCGTCACTCGCACTCCGTGTAGCCACATCAACGTCCATGGAGCGGAGATCCCCACGTAGGGTTGGATCTACGGTGTAGATGCTGACGTTCGCACTATTGGCCGCTTCGTGAAGTTGACGCTGACGCGCGGTGATCTGCGAATCTGGTGTATAGGGATCAAAGAGTTGCTGCTGTCGTTCCCAGATGGCTGCCGGAGAGGCGGGATCTTCACCCGTTAATACTGTGTATGGGCCGCCGACGGTGATTTTGATTCCGGTTGTTACCCAAATCAAAGCTGTGCGCCCCGAACGAGATGAGAGCGCATCACAGAATTGGGTCAACAGAGCAAAGGATGCCAAACTCCGTTGCGTCTCTTCATACTCAAACGCACGCGCCTTCGCTCGCGCAGCGTCGATTCCCTGAGGAAAGTTCATATCGTCGAGAAGTTCGTAAAAGTTTGACTTCATTGAATTTCCCGGCGTCGGTGTCGCGCGCACTGCCTCGATGGCTTCGAACAATGGATCGGTCTCGAGCGTCAACGGAACGAGCTCTTCGAGCGTCCCGAAGTTGTTTGCGAGATAGACTGCGCGAGGAATACGAAGTCCTTCGGTAGTTTCAAGCAATTCCTCCCATGCCACCAAGAACCGCGACTTCGTTTTGAGATCGAGGCTGGACCCGTCGATCAGGAAAACTAGTGCCCCATAGTTGGTGGCTGAATCAGCCATGGCGGTGGTTGCAGGGGCCGCAGTGGCCTCATCGCGGTTGTCCGGGGCATTGGTGGGGTCGGATTGGCCCGTGCGCTCAAAGTTGCCGAGATCGACAACCGACCCGGCAGCCAAGTCGATTAATTGGATATCGAGGATCTGCTGAGGCTCGTTATCTTCGTAAATCGTGAAGTTAGCCGCGGTCAGATTGTCAACAAATTCGCCGCTGCGATTGGTCACTATAGCGTCGACCTGGACCTGAGAAACCATTGCCCCGAAGGCTGGCCGTTGCTGAGGAAAGGGTGACGGAGAAGATCCTCGTTCCATAGTCGAGGCCAGCGGAGATCCAGCCGCAGTAATGCCGATGACCAGCAGTATCACTAATCGGCATGTTCCGTGAGTTCGTTTGTCTAGAACTTCAGTAGCGTACAATCGAAGCTTCATTAGTCCGGTCTGCGGTGACATGGACGGTCTAAAACGAAAAGGGACCCCGGTCCTTTCTCACCAAGCTCCCCAATCATCTTTGCCAATAATAAGTTGCACTCAGTGCCCAAGGAGGGACTTGAACCCCCACGGGCCGAAGCCCACTAGGTCCTGAACCTAGCGCGTCTGCCAATTCCGCCACTTGGGCAACGAAGTCGAAATTATAGCGTCCGGTGAAAGCCCCTCAAACACTGGCATTGACGAGAGTTTCAATACCTGGTGATGAAAACCGCTGAGTTACGGGAGTTTGTCGCATCAGATGTTTTGTGGGTTGTTGGCTAGGCACTTTATTGACTCAATGGCCCATGATATTGTTTCTCTAAGTTTAGATTCGCGGAAGGCCATTCGGCGCACCGCTCTTCGGCATGAAGCCGCCGCCTTAACAGGCATCGTCAAGCGTTAGGCGACAATCGATTCTCGCAACCCACAGGCATCCGATTGTCAAAGTAACGCACCGGCTCCGACTAGCGCCCGCCAGGCCCAAGTTTCACCGACTAATTTTTAGATGACAGAAGAAGCATCGAACACCCAGAAACAAGCCACACCTGTATTCGACCCCTCAAAACCTGAAAGCCTAGTCACGTTCCTCGACGGGGAGCCGCGTCTGCTTGATCTTGAGGCTCTAGTCGCCCGTTTAGGAGTTAAGAACGAGCAGCGCGAGAGCCTTGAGAAGACTCTGGCCGTATTGGTTGAGGCGGGCAGCCTAGTTGAGACACGAGACGGCCGCTACGGCGTACCCGCTAAAATGAACCTAATTGTTGGCCGGTTAACCTGCCACGAAAAAGGTTTCGGGTTCGTTGTACCCCGAGAGCCATCTCAGGCGGACCTCTACATTCCCCGCCGTAAACTTGGGAACGCTTTGCACGGTGATTTTGTAGTGGCCCGGCGCGAGGCAATGCACCGCGGCAAGACGGAAGGGCGCATTATCCGTTTATTGAAGCGCGCCCGAACCCAGGTGGTTGGCAAGTTCGAGAGAGGCCCCCGTTTCGGCTATGTCGTGCCACTTGATGCCCGTATTGGCTACGAGGTGTTCATCTCAGAGCCAGAATCCAACGGCGCAAAGCCTGGCCAGTTAGTGTGCGCCGAGATCACCTCCTATCCAGAAGGTAATGGGCGCCGTAACCCCGAAGGCAAGGTTGTCGAGGTCTTGGGTGATCCAGACGATCCGAGGATTGATGTCGATGTCATCATCCGTGAATTCGATCTTCCGCACGAGTTTCCAGCAGAGGTGATCGATGAAGCCGAGAAGATTGACACGGAGGTTTGCGAAGCTGATATCGAGGGCCGTAAGGATTTTCGTGAAGTTGCCGTTGTTACGATTGATGGTGAGAACGCGAAGGATTTCGATGACGCTGTCCACGTTGAGAAGCTGCCCAACGGCAACTTTCAACTTACCGTTCACATCGCCGACGTTTCGGCCTATGTGCCGGTAGGGTCAGCGATTGACAGAGAAGCGCAGTTGCGAGCAACGTCGGTGTACTTCCCTGATCGTGTTGTGCCCATGTTGCCGGAGCGGTTGTCGAACGAGATCTGTTCTCTAAAGCCAGGCCTCGATCGCCTTGTGCAATCGGTCGAGGTTGAAATCAATGCCGAAGGGCGAACCGTCAACTATGAATTTCATGATGGCGTGATCTGCTCATCAGCCCGCATGACCTACAAAGACGTCGCTGCCATCCTAGATGGATCCGACGAAAAACTTCAGGAGAAATACGCTGATCACGTCCAGCACCTGCAACTGATGTCCCAGCTCTGTGACATATTGCGTCGTCACCGCGGAGGGCGCGGCAGTATTGACTTTGACCTGCCGGAGCCAGAGCTGCTGATCAACATGCGGGGCGAAGTTGAAAACATCCAGCGATCAGAGCGCAATCAAGCTCACCGGTTGGTCGAAGAATTCATGATTCGGGTTAATGAGGTAGTTGCTTCCCACTTTGCCTGGGAGGACATAGTTTCACTCTATCGCGTACACGAAGGACCGGACGCCGAAAAGGTAAAACAGTTTCGCGACTTTGTTGGCGGGATTGGATTGGGTCTCGGCGGCCGTGGGCAGCCGAAATCAAAGGACTTTCAGCGTCTTGTTGAACACCTGGAAGGACAGCCAGGCGAGCGCATCATCATCTATTTGATGCTGCGAACAATGAAACAAGCGCGCTACCAGCCAAACAATATTGGTCACTTTGGGCTGGCTTCGCAACGCTACACGCATTTCACATCACCTATTCGAAGATACCCGGATTTGGTGATACATCGTCTACATAAAGCCGATCTTGGTAGCACCAAGCAACAGGAATTCAATGTCGAGGAGCTACAAGCTGACTTGCAACGTATCGGCGTCGATTGCTCTGAGCGTGAGCGCAAAGCCGAAGAAGCTGAGCGTCGCTACATCGATTGGAAGAAGGTGCAGTTTATGGCCGACAAGCTTGGAGATAGCTTCGAGGCATTTGTTACCGGCGTTCATGCGTACGGCTTCTTCGTCGAACTTGATTGCTTTTTTGTCGAGGGGCTGGTCCACATCTCCTCTCTTGACGATGACTACTATATGTTCGATGAGCAGCGGCACACATTGAAAGGGGTGAACAAAGGTCGTGTCATCACGCTTGGCAACCGCGTGAAGGTGAAGTTTGTGAAGATAGATAAGGGACGTCGACGTCTCGACTTCGTCCTTGAAGAAGGTCCCTTAGAGACTGGAATCAAGCCGTTCACGTCTGCGAAAGATAAGCAGGAACGCTCTGAAGGTCCCAAGCGTCGACGCAGACGCCGGAGCCCGCGCAAGACTGCTGAGGCGGCGGGTGTGCTTGAGGGAGCTGCTACCCCCAAGGGATCAGAACAGACAGCCGACAAAGGTGACGGCAAAGAGGCTCGAACGAGTGGAGCGCGTCGGCGACGAGGTTCGCGCCGTGCCCGTGGATCGGGAGACGGTTCCAGGAATGGAAAGACTAACGCCAAGGAGAAGATCGACGGCCCTACCAAGAATAATAAGGGACGTCAAACTAGGAGAAGCAATGCCAAGGAAGACGCTGGCGAACCGAAACGACGCCAGTCGTCCCGCTCGAGTCAGCGTAAGAAAACGGCAAGAAAAACGAGTTCGCAGACCTCGGACAGTAACCGTAAGCGCAGCATGTCTAATCGCAAGAAGAACACCAAAACCACCACGAAGAAGGTCGAGGGTCCTAAGGAAGAGACGCAGCGGCCCAAGGTTAATCCCTATCTGACCGATTTGTAGGCGTTGATGGCGAGTATGGGAAGATTCGAGACCGTTATCGGCCTCGAAATCCATGTGCAGCTACAGACCGCAACCAAGCTGTTTTGCGGTTGTACTAATACTTTCGGTGGGCGCCCCAACAGCCGTACCTGTCCGGTTTGTCTCGGCATGCCGGGGGCATTGCCGGTGCTCAATCAAAAGGCAGTCGAGTTTGCTGTTCGCGCAGCGCTGGCGCTTGGCTGTCAGGTCAATCTGCGGAGCCGTTTTGCCCGTAAGAATTACTTTTACCCGGATCTACCAAAGGGCTATCAGATCTCGCAGTATGATCAACCGATCGCTGGTCGCGGCAAGTTTTCTTTTGATTGTGGTCGGCGCCGTGCTGAAGTTCGTTTATTGCGCTTGCACCTCGAAGAAGATGCCGGCAAGTCTATTCATAGCTCCATGCCTCGGTCAGGGACCAACAGCTACGTTGATCTGAATCGTTGCGGAGTGCCCCTCATCGAAATTGTCTCTGAGCCCGATCTGCGCTCGCCGGCAGAGGCCAGCGCTTTTCTAGCTGCACTACGTAATACTTTGCTGTACGTGGGAGTGACGGATGCCAACATGGATGAAGGCAGCTTGCGCTCTGATGCCAACATCTCTCTGCGACGCTGTGGTCAGGAACACCTAAACCCTAAAACTGAGCTGAAGAACCTCAACTCATTCCGCTTCTTGCGGCAGGCGCTGCGCTTTGAAGTTGAACGCCAGACCGCATTGCTTGAGGCTGGGCAGCCGCTTACCCAGAGCACGAGATTGTTTGACGAGCACACTGGTAAGACGGTATCAATGCGCGCCAAAGAGGAAGCACACGATTATAGGTACTTTCCTGAGCCTGACTTGGTGCCAGTTGTTCTCGACGAGGCTGTAGTTGCTAATGCCTCCAAGGACATTCCCCAGTTGCCGCTTGCTCGCCTCGATAGGTTCGTCGAAGAGCTTGGCCTTTCCTACGAAGACGCCTCCACTCTGGTAGAGGAACGCACCCGCGCTGACTATTTTGAGGCATTAATCGGTGCCGGCACTGTAATTAGTGAGGCGAATAAGTGGGTAAGCAACGAGATCGGCCGATGGTTAAACGAGCATAATAATAGTGATTTTGAAGTTTTTCCGGTGCCTGCGGAAGTACTTGCCAGTCTGGTGGAAGCGGTGCAAAGCGGGGCCATTCCCGCTGGCATGGCGGGTAAGGTGATGGACCGCATGGCCGAGACAGGAAGCGGTGTCGCAGCTATCTTGGCCGAAGAAGACCTCCAGCAAATTTCAGCCAGTGACGAACTAGCATTGTTTGTCGATAAGGTCATCGAAGCTCATCCTAATGAGGTCGAGGCTGTCCGTGGTGGACGAGAACAAGTGTTTGGATTCTTAATGGGAGAGGTGATGAGGGCAACAAGGGGGAAGGCAAACCCCGATACGGCCCGGAAATTGTTGCGTGCGCGGATCAAGCAATGATCCGCTGCTTCCACGTTGCTAAGCGTTATGGTGCTATCACTGCCTTAAGGGACATTAACTTTCAGATCGATCAGGGCGAGTTCGTCTTTTTGACGGGGCAGAGTGGTGCAGGCAAGAGCACTCTCCTTCGTTTGTTGTATCGCGCCGAACTGCCAACCAGTGGCCAGCTGGTCGTTACTGGACGCAACCTCGCAACTATGCCAAGGCGCCAGGTACCACGTTTTCGGCGTCGTCTTGGCCTGGTATTTCAAGATTTCAAGCTAATCGAGGATCGAGTCGTGTTTGACAATGTTGCCCTGGCTGGTTTGGCTGTCGGTTTTTCTTTCAATGAAAGCCAGCGGCGCGCCAACGAGTTACTACGCTTGGTTGGTGTGGATGGCCGCGCCCAGCTATTTCCGGGGCAGGTTTCCGGGGGTGAACAACAGCGTGTCGCCATCGCCAGGGCTCTAATGACTGCTCCGCAGTTGCTCTTGGCTGATGAGCCAACAGGAAACCTCGACCCGAAGCGAGCCAGCGAAATTATGCGTATCTTTCACGCAATCAATCGGACTGGTACCACTGTGTTGGTAGCGACTCACGATGCAGATTTAATTGGCGCCATGGGGAGGCGCACAATGATCCTTGAGGCTGGCCGGCTGGATACGTTGGCGGGGCCTTCCCAGGTATCCTAATGATGCGGACCGATCGCTACTTCAGGCTTTGCTTCGGGGAAGCTTTGCGTGGCCTGGTTGGACGCCGCCGCGCCGCGGCGTCAGCAGTCATGATTATCGCTTTGTCACTCGTGGTATTGGGTGGTTTCTTGTTGGTTTCTGACAACCTGAATGGCTTACTTCATCGGTGGCGTGAGCGTGGCCATGTGCAGGTCTTTCTTGAGCCTGGTTTTACTGTTTCCCAGCAGCAGGCGGCCGCTGACGCGATTCGAGAGAGTCCCGAGATTGATAGCTTCAGGTTTCTGAGCGCCGACCAAGCGGCAGCGCAGTTCCGAGAGGATTTCCAGCAGCTTGGTGATCTGCTTGCCTTCCTAGAGGAAAACCCGCTGCCAGCTTCGTTCGTCATCACGGTGCGTGAAAATTTTCGCAACGAGGGAGCGCTTTTGAGCCTAGAGGAACGCTGGGAGGCGATGCCCGGTGTCGATGCAGCTCAATACGATCTGGAGGTTATCCGACGTCTGGAGCTCGGGGTCAATGGGCTTCGGTTCGTTGGGGCGGTTCTCGGTGGGGCCGTATTGATTGCGGCGATCATTACCACGGCTAACGTTATCCGCGTTCTGGTTGTCGCCCGGCGGCGGGAGATCATTGTGCTGCGTTTAGTTGGCGCTACCGAGAGCGTTGTGCGCGGTCGTTTTCTCGCGGAAGGTGCGATTCAAGGGTTTCTGGGGGGCTTGTTTGCGTTGGTGGTTTTATATGTGATCTGCAGAATCGGGGTGTCGTTTGTGACCGTAGGCGGTTCCCCCCTGTTGTCACTGGTTGAACTGCAATTCTTCAACGTTTTCTTGTTTGCTCAGCTGATTGGCTTGGGTGTGGCGGCGGGGCTGATTGGTGCTCTGTTAGCTTTTGGTGCGGCAGATAGTCTGGAGCAATAAGCGGGGAACACCGTGACGCCATGAACCGCATCGCCGAAGACGGAACCCCGAAGCTCAGAGAAGGTTCGACGTCTCGTGACCTGAATAGCATTTCCTGCTTGACGGCGAATGGCTGATTTGGGACCCAAATCGTGCTTGCTTGACGGGCACCTTCGGGGTAGTACAAAGGGCTATGGCCTACCCACCAAGTTTCGTCGATGAAGTTCGGCGTAGTGTTGACCCCCTACAGATCATTGGCGAAGTTGTAGAGCTCAAGCGTCGCGGTAGTCGTTGGGTCGGTCTTTGCCCTTTCCATATCGAGAAGACACCGTCGTTCACCGTCAACGAAGAGGGCCTGTGGCATTGCTTCGGGTGTACTTCTGGTGGCGACATCTTCCGCTTCGTCATGGATCAGGAAGGCATGGAGTTCCCTGAAGCGGCCCGCTCTTTGGCGGAGCGTGGCGGTGTCCCAGTTCCTTCGGAGGTGGGCCGAAGCCGGCAGGTTGGGCAGTCTGCCGTTGATAAGAACCGGGTCATGGCTGTGCTTGTTGCCGCCGACGGGTTCTATCGAGAGCAACTTCATGGTGCTGAAGGTGCCAGGGCGCGCGAATTTTTAGCCGAGCGTGGTTTCGAGGATAGCGTGGTACTTCACTTCGGTCTCGGCTTCGCCCCGGACGAGTGGGAGGCTCTCCAACAGCATCTTGTGGCAGCCGGTTTCAACGAGCATGAACTAGAGGTGGCCGGCTTAGTGAAACGCCGGGAGACTGGTAAGGGAACCTATGATCGGCTCCGGGACCGCATCGTGTTTCCGATCCGCGACCCGCGTGGGCGACCAGTTGCGTTCAGCGGACGTATTATCGGAGAAGGGGAGCCGAAGTATCTAAATTCACCCGAAACCATCACTTTTACAAAGAGCCAAACTCTCTACGGTCTTTTCGAGGCACGCGAATCGATTATCTCTAAGGGTTTCGTGCTGCTGGTTGAAGGAAACTTTGATCTCATCGCCTGTGCCCAATATGGTTTGCCAAATGTGGTAGCGCCTTTGGGCACGGCATTCACGGAAGACCACGCTCGAAAGTTAGCGCACTTCGTACGAAAAGCTGTTGTTGAATTCGATGGTGACCAGGCCGGCCAAGCGGCTGCTGAGCGCACTGTTGGTATTCTTCTAGGGAAGGGATTTCAGGTGAACGTGGTGCGCCTTGCGCCCGAACATGATCCGGATTCGTTCTTGCGGGCCGAAGGTGCTGAAGGTTTTCATGTCGCCCTGAGCCAATCAGCCACCGGTTTGGATTTCATGATCCACCGCGCAGGAGAGCGCGCAGACCTTGATACGCCACGAGGCAAGGCGGAAGCTCTTTCATCGCTCCTGGAGTTCGTCGTACCGATCTCCAATAGGGTAGAGCGTGCCGAGTGGATTACGCGGTTGGCTGAACGACTGCAAATAGAACCTCGCCTGGTCGAGGGTGCGGCAGCAGATGTTCGGGCTAAGGGACGGTTCAGGCAAAACCGTGTACGGCCGACGCTCGAGTCTTCGGAGCACCAGAAGAGCCCCGCCTCGTGGAAGGCAGAGCTCGAGAAGGTGACGTTGGCTGAGCGTGAATTTTTACGCGCCGTGCTTGAGCATCCCGAGTGGCGTGGGAAGCTGGAAGAAATCTGTCCTCTCAACGCGATTCGGGATGCCCGGGTCCGCGCGTTACTGGAGGCAGCCGCGACATGCGACGCGGACGGAGTTCCAGTGGACACCGGCAATCTTCTAGCGCGTGTCGCGCAAAAGGGTGCCAGCGCATTAATGTCACGGGTTCGACTTGAGGAGAAAGGTCCCTTGGATTGGGATGCCGCTCGTAACTGTGCGCTCGGGATTTACGATGACAGCCTAAGGCGAAGGCTGCGTGAAGTAAGCAAGGACATACAAGAGGCGCTTAAGGTAGGCGACCATGAGTTGTTTGGGCAGCTGAACAAAGAAAAGCTAACGCTGGCACAAAGAATAGGCTCAATTTAGCTCTAACTTCCTCAAGAAGGTAATGAAACTCGAGAAGCAATTTTCGGAAATTAGCGCGTTGATCGACGTTGGGCGAAAGAAGGGGTTTCTTCTCTACGACGAAGTCAACAACATGTTACCGGCAGAGATTAATACACCAGAGGAAATTCGCAGCTTGCTCGAAAAGATTTCCGCTGCTGGCATTCTGCTTTCAGATGAGCCGCTCGAGATCCACGGGAAAGAAGATATCAATGGCGTCGTCGGTGATGAAGTAACAGGAGAAGAAGTTGCTAGCGCGATCCGCTCTGGCAAGGTGGACAAAACTACCGACTCCGTGCGGATATATCTGCGTGAAATGGGAACCCATCCACTGCTCGACCGCGAGGGTGAGGTTGAGTTGGCACAAATGATGGAGGCGGGACGCGAGCGTTCGATGTGGGCCCTTTACGCTACACCCTTGGCTTTGCGCCTAGTTCTTGGTCGTGGCAGCGCCGTTGCAGCCGACCCGGATGAGTTACGTAGTATTGTCGATTGTTCTGATGTTGAGGACGAGTCGCTCGTCAGCCTCGCGAAAGAATTTCTTGATACCGTTGCCGAGCTTAGGTGCCTAGCCAACCTGCTGCAGGAGG
>MDTC01033452.1_pt1 | contig 25146 bp, 25 predicted proteins | sample 811181 | NCBI WGS metagenome assembly MDTC01 (sample SAMN05326644, study PRJNA326480) | marine metagenome | isolation source: seawater | place: Pacific Ocean: North | collected 2011
GATATAAATATTCGGCTTTTAATATTATAGATATTCCTTAATTAAAACTTTTTTTTTGTTATCATTTCTATCAAAAGTTTCAAAAAAGCATTTTGAAATGTATTTTTCATACTCAACTTGACTCATTTTAGAATAAAACTCAATTAAATTGAAGTTTTCATTAGTAGTTTTTGAAATTAATTTTATTTCATTAAATTTGTTATAATAGGATTTTTTATAAAAATTTAAACTATCATAAAAAAAAAATTTTTTTTTATTAAATAAAGAGATTACACTAGAGGATGCAAATGGCATATGTATAGTCAAATCACTTTCTAAAATTACATCTTGAATATCTATTGAATAGTCAATGATTTTAATTTTTTTGTTTTTTTTAATTAAAGTAATAATTTCTTTGAAATCGTTATTATAATTTTCATACAAACTAATTTTTTTTTTTGATTTAAAAATGATTTGATAATCTGTTTGATCAAGCATATCTTTAATGAACTTTAAAAAATTTTGGTGAGCTAGAATAGGATTAGCTGCATGACCATCAGAAAAACTTGAATTAAAGAACCCAATCTGTTTTTTTTTTATAATTAAGTTTTTTTTTTCTAGAAGTAATGTGGGGCCGTAAATTAATTTTTTTTCTGTTAATGATTTATTTTTTTCAGACATTTCAATACTTTGTTTAGTTTGATGAAATTCTAAATCATAAAATAAAAAAGCCTGATCAGCATTTCTATATTCATTTTTTGTGCTATAAGAAAAAATATTTTCTGAGCTAGTATGTTTATAATGTATTAAATTAATTTTTTTTTTTTTTAATAAAATATTTCGAAAAATATGATTTATCTGATAATTATGATAAACAATATAATTTTTTCCATCAAAACAATTTACAAAATTTGTCCATTTAAAAAAAGCACTCCATGCTTCATAAAAAAAAGATAAGTAATTTTGTCTAAAAATTCCTATGTATAAAGATAAAAAAAAGCTAACTGGAAAAAAAATAAATACATTCTTCAAAAATTCTTGAATACTAATTCTATTTTTTTGTCTACTACTACAATGAATATATTCATAATTATTACTGTCTAAAAATTTTTTATGTTTTGTTTTATTCTCTAAAATATCCTCAAGTACAAAAACATTTTTTTCGTTTTTTAACTTTTCATATTTTATTATCCAATCTAAATTACCTAATTCTCCTACACCTATTCCATTTTCGTATATTCTAAAAAAATTTTTAAAGTAAATTTTTTTTACCTTTAAAAAAATTTTTTGTTTAAATGAAAAAAATAAAGGGAAATAAATAAATTTAAAGATAGTTTTATAATCAATAGAACTTAGATTTGTATAAAATCTTGTTTGTCTTTTATACAAATTGTTACTAACATAAAAATGGTCTTTATTATTTATGATCTCATAAATTTTTTTTTTACTCAAAAAACTTATAATTTTTTTTATAACTTTAATCTCATAGTAATCTCTTAGTTGAACAATTATTTTTTTTTTTAATGCTATCTCAAAATTTTTTGAATCATAAATTAATGTAAAAATTTTTATTATTATTTTATTTTTTTTTTTAAACTTATTATAAAATATATCTAGATTCCTATATGCCCTCAAATCTGCTAGTGTAGTAAGATAGCTACGTTTAAAATAACCCCACGAAAATAAGAATATATTACTTTCCTTTTTTAATTCGTTTATCTGGTTTTGATCACCGACTTTATCAATATTAATTACGTAAGCATCATTTTTATTTTTATTTTTTAAGAACGATAAGTCGTCACACAGAAAAACTTTTTCATATTTTTGTATATTTTTAAAATCTTCTAATTTCATTTACTTGAAGATTACTTAATTATATAGGATATATTTGGTTCAAAATAAAAGTTTTCTATTTTATGTTTTTTTAAGTTTAATTCCTCTAATACTGCTAAAGTTTCGCCAGGCCAATTTGGATTATTTAACTCATCAAATGCTATAATTCCACCTTTTGGAATTCTAGAATAAAAAAACTTTAGAGCAGTTTTTGTTGGTTGATAAATATCAAAATCCAGGAACAACAATGAAATTATTATATGTGGATTTTTTATTATAAATTTCGGAATAGTAAAATTAGCATCACCTTTAACTAATTTAATCTTTTTTTTATTTTTGATAGACCTTTCGTTATCAAAAAATTTACTAACTAAATTTATATCCTCTATTATATCAACTTTCTCAGCAAAATTTTTTTTATATGCTTCTTTGCTTTTGTCTTTTTGTTTTGAAACTGATGGAAAACCCTCAAAAGTATCAAAACCTATAACCTCTCTATGATAATTGTGTGGTTCATATATAGATGATAGTTTTCCCCAAGTTAATAGGCCACCTCCTTGATGGACTCCACATTCAACTATAGAACCCTTAATGTTTATCTGTTTTTTAAATAATTCATTCTGTACAAGAAATCTTGCTATATATTTTCTTGATACATATTTTGTAAAATTTTTAATTTTATCTTCAGTTGTAAACTTAGATTTTTTAAAAATTTTTTCTTGAATTTTTTTCATTTTAATAATTTGTATGAATTTATTATTTCCATTGATCTATTACCACAATTAAATAATAAATCTATAATTGAAAGGTATGGTACAAATTTTCCGTGTAATTGCTTATATGATGGATGTTTATAGTTTTGAAAAATTGTGTCAATTTTTTTTTCTTTAAAACTGTCAATGTCAGCATAATTAATTCCTTGTTCTCCAAAAATAAATTTTTTAGCTTTAAGTTTAGAACATAAGTTCAAAATCAATTCTGATTTCTTGCCTTGTATATTCAATTCTGATAACTTTATTAGCTTAACTTCAATTTTTAATATTTTTAAAAATATTTTTAACATGTAAAAATTTAAATCTAATAAGTAATTCCAATCTTTGGAATACACATCTTCAAAATATTCTATATAATCATTATAAAATTCAGCTTTAGCATAATTTAATTTTATACTTTTTAAATGTTTTCTTTTCCAATCAAGATTATTATTTATCTTAATCTCATAAATTTTCTTTTTAAGAAATGACTTTTTTAAAACAGGGACATTTAAGAAAATCTCACCACTGGGTGTTTTAATTTTATTTCGATTCATCCATTCTTTTGGAAGATACTGAACATTATCGAATACCACAAAACAATCAGCACTTGATATCTTATTAAATAATCCTAACCAAGGTAAATATGTGGGCTGATGTCCTGTTAGAATCATTTAAAATTTTCAAGTATTTTACAAATTTTATTTACGTCGTTTTTTTTTAAAAATAAATGCATTGGTAAAGATAATGTTTTTTTTGAAATATTTTCTGAAACTTTGTAATTTTTTTTATTAAGATTCTTGTAATTATGCAATAATTCAAATTTCTCTACAGGAACAATACTCTTAATATTTTCTTTAAGCAGTTTTTTCTTTAAAGAATTTCTCTTACTTATTTTATCAAAAATTAAAACAGATCTATAAACAATATCTGTGCTCAAATTATAAGGTGAGAAAATTTTGAGATTTTTTGAAATTGAATTTTTATATTTTAAAAAAATTTTATTTCTTATCTTTCTTATATTTTCTATATTATTTAATTGATCAAAAAGTAAAGAAGCTTGAAAATCTGTTATTAAAAAATTAAATCTAATTTTATATTTTTTTCTAAAGTCGAAATTTATAAAATCTTTACAGAAATCAATGTATTTTTTATTTTTAGACCAGACTAAACCTCCATGGCCACAAGTAATTATTTTAGTTGAGTAAAATGAGTGAATAATTATATCAGCTAAAAAAATATCACTTTGTGATTTAATTTTCATACCAATTGAATGGCAAGCATCTAAAATTATTTTCGATTTAGGGTATTTTTTTTTTATATTCTTTATATTTGGATTTGATCCAAAAATATTTACTAATATTATTATATCAATATTCTTGAATATCTTATCCGTACTTAATGTAAATGTCTCAAAATCAATATCTGCAATTACTGGTTCGCATTCAGCTTGATAAATTGCATTTAATAATGCTGAGCATGCGTAAGTGGGCACAAGAATCCTAAGAATTTTTTTCCTTTTTTTTAGAGCCTTAATCGCCAGATAAAGTGCTGAAGTTCCTGAGGAGACTAATAAAGAATGTCCACATTTATAGTATTTTTGTGAAAAAAAATTTTCAAATTTTTTTACAAGTTTACCAGTGGTTAAATTTTTACTTTTTATACAAACATTCAAATCTTTTATTGACTTACTAGATAGATTTGGTTGATTGTGATTTATCATTTTTTTTTGTAATAACCCTTTAGAATTTTAGCTGGATTTCCAATAGCGAGTGAAAATTCTGGAATTTCTTCTCCTCTTAAAACAGTTCCTGCAGCTATAACAGACTTCTTATTTATTGTTGTGCCTCCTAAAATAACTGAATGAGACCCAATAAAAACATTATTGCCGATTATTATTTTTTTTTTTGAAATTTTTTTCGTTTTATTAATTGTTTTTAAGTGAGAATCTGCAACATTAATAGATACAAAAGATGCAATATCACAATTATTTCCTATTTCAATTTTTGCACCTTTTGCATTTATTTCTGAAAAACCTCCTATATAAACATTTTTTCCAATTTTAGGACTTCCGTTAATCCATACTAATGGGTGAAACTTGTTTTTTTTATTTTCAATAAATTTGAGAAAAAAATCTTTAAATTTTGAATAATCTTTATATAAATTGTTTTTTTTTTTCATTTAAGTAATTGCTTCACCATATTTAAAGTTCTTTTTTGCTTTTTTTCCAATAATTTTTTTTAAATCATATGCATTCAAGGCTTTTTTATTTTTAGTTCTAAGCATAATTATGTCTGACTCTAGAATTACTTTTCCTCTTTTAATATCCTTTTTTGCTATAATTTTTCGTCTAAAACTCTCTTTATTAACTTTTTCTATATTTGTTGGGACAAGTTTACTGGAGCCTAGACATTTATGTGCATTTTCTATTGATTTAACCCAACTTTTTAATTGAGTTGGATTTAATGAAAACCAATGGTCTGGCCCTTTCATTTTATTACTTAACGTAAAATGTTTCTCAAAAAAGCAACAGCCATGTCCAACTGCCATTATTGAAGCTATGTCATCTTTTGTATGATCTGAAAATCCAATTAGATATTTTTTTAAAATTTTTTTAAATCTGAAAAATTTATTAATATTTACTGACTCATGTTTAGTTGGATATTCAGATGTACAAAGTAAAAAAATTACTTTTTTCTTTTTTATTCCTTTTATATTAAGAACTCTTTTAATATCTTTTTCTGTAGACATGCCTGTTGATAAAATAATTGGTAAATTATGTTTTAAATAACTTTTTATTAGCTCAATGTTTGTAAAATCGTCTGATCCTACTTTTATAGCAGGAACTCTTAATTTTTTTAAAATTTGTAAATCAGAATTATTCTGTGGGGTTGAGAAAAATAATATTTTTCTTTTTTTACAGTATTTAGAAATTGTAGCCCAACACTTTTCATCTAACTCATATCTTTTAAACATTTTGTACATGGACTCAGTTATTTTTTTTCCACTTGAAAAGTAAGTAAATGATAGTGACTTATCTTGAACAATTTCTTCAGCTTTAAAAGTTTGAAATTTTACTGCATGGCAACCAGAACGTTTAGCAATATCAATCATTTTTAAAGCTGTCTTTAAACTACCATTATGGTTTATTCCAACTTCTGCTACGATAAATGGTTTGTTGAAATTTTTGATTTTGTAGTTGCCTATCTTAATCATAATTATTTTTTATTTATATAACAAAAAATCAAACATATGAGTATTTCCATACAAAGTTTTGTCTATTTTAAGTTTATTTTCTATTTTAAAACCATTTTTTAGCGCAAGTTTTTTAATCTTTTTAAAATCTATCCAAAACCTATTTTCCTCATTCTTTAAGGATCTTATTATTTTCTTTTTACTCCATGTAAGTTTTTTATAAGATTTTATATGAATGCTCTTCTTCAAAATATCCGGATTATGTGTAAACAGAATTTTTGAATTTTTTTTAGTTAACTTATTTAAATTAAAGAAAATTTTATCAATTTCTGAATAGTTATTGAGATATTGCAATACACTACCAAAAATAACTCTATCAAATTTGATTTTATCTTTAAATTTAATATTTCTTATGTCCTTTACAAAAATTTTAATTTTTTTCTGATTATTAAATCTTTTTTTTGCTAATTGTATCATTTGGTCACTAAAATCTATAAGATAAATTTTTTTGACAAAAGGAATTAAAATCCATGAAAACAATCCTGTGCCCCCACCACAATCTAAAAATATTGAGTTTTTTTTTATCGGTTTTAAATTTTCAATACAGTCTAAAGAATATTTCAAAAAATTTTGCAACGAATAGCTTGATCTACCCATTGAAGTAAATTCATCTTTGTAAGATAAATCCTTCCAAAGTTTTTTCCAGTTATTTTTTTTGATCATTTAATATTATTATAAATTCTTTTTAATCCTTTTCCGTCAATAATATCATTTTTATTATTTATTGAAAATCTTAAATATTTTTTAAAATAGTTTTTTTTAAAATTTTCATTAATTTTTAAATTTTTAAGAAATTTTATTTTTTTTCTTTTTGCTAGATATAAACATGGATTAATATGATTTTTATGTGATGGAATAATTAATGGATGTAAATTATTAATCAAAGCCTCCCATAAACTTGTACCACCTGTGCCAATCATAAATTTACAATTATTATAAATTTTTTGTAAATCAATAAATTCTTCAATTATATTAAAATTTTTATTTTGTGTAATTTTTCTAATCTTTTTTTTACTTTTATTAAATTTACCTAACAAAACAATAAATTTTATATTAGTTAAATTTATTTTATTTAAAATTTTTACAACTTTAATTGTAAGATTTTGATTATCAGAAGCTCCAAAATAAATAAGACATTTATTTTTTTTATTTTTTTTAAATTTTTTTTGTGGATATGGAAAATATTTAAGACCAACTAAATATTTTATTTTTTTTTTTGAATATGTGATTTGATTTAAACGATATGGATTATAATTTATATATATCTTACAATTATGTTTTTTATTAAAAAAATCATCTAATATAATTAATCTTGAGTATTCTCTCATGATCATATTATCCCACTTAAGACCAAACCTATAAATATCTTTGAAAATATATATTTGTGATTTTAATCTAAGATTTTTAATTGAATTAATTGTATTTTTTGCATCTGATATTAAAGAAATATCTTTTATTTTTAATATTTTAAAATTATTTGAAATATTGATTTTATTTTTTTTTAAATTTTCTAAAGATGTATTTGAAATTATTAGATAAATATTAAATTTTTTTTTTTTTAAAAAATTCTGCAATTCTTAAACACCGAACTGCATGACCACTTCCTACTTTTTTATTTATTTCAAACCTAAAAAAAATTGATTTATTCAAAATTTATTTCTCTTAGCGTGTAAAAAGACTCCGCAAATTCACAGCCAACTTGTGCACCCCTTAGTCTAGCTAGATATTCTATGCCTCTAAAAGACCTAGGATGAGGCCATTTTTTAATTTCAGATTTATAAATTTTTAGAGCTTTTGTTTTCTTTTTAAAAAAACTTGAAATATCAACGAAATAATTAGGAGAAAATTGATTCTTTTCTGTACTTGACCATTCAGAACTTGAAGGAACTTCAAATAATAAAATTTTTTCTAAAAAATTGTTTTTTTGAGGTCTGCAGGCTGTAATAACTGCTTCATTAACAATTTGATGATCCCTGTTTAAATCTAAACCACTGTGAGTATAAATAATATTAGGTTTAAAATTAAATAACACTTTCTCAATTTTTTTTGTAACATCTAATATATTTAAATCATCAAATCTATTATCAGGTAAGTTTTCAAATATAATATTTTTAACACCTAAAATTTTATTTGCTTTTCTTGTTTTTTCTTTAAGTTGCTGAAGTTGATTTTTTTTTTTATCAACATTTCTTTTAATTGTTCTACTTGTTATTCCTTCACCAAGCACCATTACAGTAACATTATCTTGATTTGATGTATGCCTTGCAATTGTACCCCCACAGCCAAGCATCTCATCATCCGGGTGAGCTGCAATTACTAGTACTTTTTTTTTCATTAGATCCTTTTAAGTTATGCTAACTAGTCTTTAATGTCTATTTTTAATATTAAGAAATTTTTTAATATGATTGATTACTCTTACCTGTTTTTTTTTTGATAATCCGTAATAAATTGGCAGAGACACTTCTTGGCTGTAAAAAATTTCTGCATTTTTAAGATAAAATTTTTTAAAATTTTTCATATTTCTATAATATTTAAATTTATAAATTGGTTTATAATGTACCTGTAAATAAATTTTTTTTTTCTTCAAATATGTGAATAAATCAGACCTTTTTTTTTTAAGTTTTTTAAAATTTATTAATAAAGGATACAAATGATAAGAACTTTTATTCCTAGATGCAATTTTCTGTTTTAAAAAATATCTCGTATCAGAAAATTTCTCATCATATATTTTTGCTATTTTTTGTCTAAACTTTATGAATTTGTTCAATTTTTTTAATTGAGAATTTCCAAGAGCAGCTTGTATATCTGTAATTCTATTATTTGATCCTAGTTGAATCATGTCATAATTCCATGGCTCAGAACTATTAATATTCTTTATAACACCATGGGATCTCAAAACTTTAGCTTTATTATAAAATTCTTTATTATTGGTTAATATACTTCCTCCCTCTCCTGTCGTAATATTTTTAACAGCATGATAACTATGAGTTACTATATCAGCATACTTAACTGCATATTTTTTATCACTATTAATACTTGAGCCAAGAGCATGACAATTATCATTTATTAAAATCAGGTTATGTTTTTTAGAAATTTTTTTCAAATTATACCAATCACAAGGATTCCCTCCAAAGTCAGTAGCTATAATTGCTTTTGCTTTTTTTGATATATTTTTGTTTTCTAATTGTTTTTTTAATAATTCAATATCAATATTAAAACTGTTTGAATTTATATCAATAAAAAATGGGCTTGCATTTTGTTGAAGAATACAATTGCTTGATGCCACGAAGGTTATAGGGCTACAAAAAATTATATCATCCTTTTTCCAATTTAAGATTTTTGAGACAATATTTAATGCTGAGGTTCCACTTGAAACTGCCAAAGTATATTGGCAACCAAAATAATTACTCAAACTTTTTTCAAATTTTTCAATTTCTTTTCCTTGGGTAATGAATTTATTTTTAAGGACATTATTTACTGCACTTATGTCTTTTTTATCTAAATAATGTTTGCCATAATTAATCATTTTTTTAAAAATATTGCTAAGTTATATAATATTTTGATAATTTTTTGTTATTTAGTTATTTTAATGTTGTAAAGAAAATTTAATCAAATAATAAAGTATAAAAGTGAAAAAATCTTATTTTATAACTGGTGGGACAGGTTCTTTTGGCAAGCAATTTATCAAATATCTTTATTCAAAAAACTTAGCAAGAAAAATAGTAATTTTCAGTAGGGATGAACACAAACAATTAGAATTAGAAAATTCAATACCTAAAAATAAAAAAAAAATATTTCGTTTTTTTTTAGGTGATATCAGGGATAAGGGTAGATTAAACTGGGCAATAACCGAAGATATAGATGTAATAGTTCATTCAGCTGCTTTGAAACAGATACCAGCGACAGAATATAATCCATTTGAAACAGTTCTAACAAATATAATTGGTACTCAAAATTTAATTGAGATAGCGATCAAAAAAAATATTAAAAAAGCAATACTTGTAAGTACTGATAAAGCTGTAGCACCTATAAACTTATATGGAGCAACTAAATTAACAGCAGAAAAATTATTTATTTCGGCAAACAATTTTAAAGGTTCATCAAAAACTTTGTTTAGTGTTGCAAGATATGGAAATGTATTGGGTAGCAGAGGTTCTGTTGTTCCTCTTTTTTTAAAACAAAATCAAGACTCTAATTTTTTTACGCTCACGAATAAGAATATGACTAGATTTACAATTACCCTAGATGAAGCTGTAAAATTTGTTTTTAACAGAATTAATGAAATGAAAGGCTCAGAAATTTTTGTTCCAAAACTAAATTCATACAGAATTATTGATTTAGCCAGATCTATTAACTCAAAAAAAAAGATTAAACTTATTGGAATTAGAAATGGTGAAAAAATTCACGAAGAAATGATTAACCCATTTGAGTTCAATCATGTTGTTGAAAAAAAAACGTATTTTAAAATTTTGCCACTTAAAAAAATTAAAAATAAAACATTGAGCAAAAACTTATCCTATAATAGTTTTAATAATGGTAAATTTTTAAGTGTTAATTCATTGAGTAAAAAAATAAAAGCAAATTTAAAATCTTTTGAAAAATAATAATTTTTTTGCAGTATCACCTAGAATGTAATGACTTTATTTTTAAATTTTTTAAGTAAATTTAGTAAGAAGAAATTTTTTTTCTTTTTATGTTTGGGAATTTTAAACTCCTTTATTGAAGTTATTGGTATTACTTTACTTATTCCAATGATAGATATTCTTTTTAATAATGGATTAAGTCCAAATGTAAAAAAATATTTAGATTTTTTAAACATTTCATCAATTAATGAAAATTATTTATTATTACTTACAATTATAATTTTACTTGTATATTTCTCCAAATTTTTATTATCTATAATGGTTATTTTTTTTAACCAAGTAATTATAGAAGATCTAAAAATTTCAATTCAAAAAAAAGTTATTAAAAATTATTTCAAAAAAAGTTTAATTTCCCATAATGAAGATAGTATTGCTATTCAAATAAGAATGATAGCACATGAGTCAAATTCTGCTTTGTATGCAATTAATACTTTTTTGAGTACGCTTATTGAATTTTTATTATTATTTTCTATTTTATCATTTCTATTATTAAATTTTTTTAAAATTACCTTAATTTCTATACTAATATTTTCTCTCTTATTTTCATTATATTATTTTTTATTTGATAAGAAAATTAAACAAGTCGGTGCAGAAAGAGTTTTAAATGAAAACTTATTTTATCAAAAAATTTTCAGTGCTTTAAGTATTTTTAGAGAAATTAAGTTTTTAAAAAAAGAAAATTTTTTTATAAATAATATAATTAAAATTATTTTAAAATTAAAAAAAATTGCTATTCAAGATACTTTATTTAATGGTATTATAAGACCTACTATTGAATTTATTTTAATTTTTATAATTCTAGGATCTTTGTTATATAGCAAATATTCATTAAATTTATCTAACCAAGAAATAATCTCCACAATAGGGATCTTTTTAGTAGCTTTAATGAGATGTTTTCCGTCAATCACAAAACTTTTTATGAATTATCAAAAATTAGTTTATAGAAAAAAATCAGTTGAAATCATTAATAAGCAATTGGAAGAAATTCATCAAAACATCGACGAAAAACATATGGTTGATAAAGATGTAAAATTTTATTTAAAAAAAAATATCAAATTTAAAAATATCTTTTTTTCCTATAAAAATAGATCTCCGTTACTAGAGGATATAAACTTTGAAATTTTACCTAATCAATTTGTTGGAATACTGGGCAATAATGGTTCTGGTAAATCTACTTTACTAGATATTTTAACTGGTATGTTAAGACCTAACTCAGGAGAAGTTTTAGTTGATGAAGAAAATATTAATAAAAACTTAGATAATTGGCAAAATAAAATAATTTATCTTTCTCAAAAAAATTACCTATTTGACGCAGATATTCTCTCAAATATTATTTTGGGTGAAGATGAAAAAAATATAGATAAGGAAAAACTGAATAACGCGCTCAAAATATCAAATTTTTCAAAAGCCGTAAAAGAATTTCCGCAGGGTCTAATGACGCAAATAGGAGGAAATAATTTTAAAATTTCAGGAGGACAACAAAAAAAAATTCAACTTGCTAGATGTTTTTATCAAATTACAGAGAATAAAAAATTACTTATTCTTGATGAACCTACTGAAAATCTTGATGCTGAGTCAAAGGCTATATTCTTTAATGAGATCACAAAATATAAAAATAATAAAACTATAATTTTAATTTCCCATAATCATGATGATTTGAAAATATGTGATAAAATATTTGATTTAAACAAAAGATAGATGATATTGAAATAAGATAAAATTGAAATTTTAAATGATCTATAAAAAAAATTTAACCCCCAATAAAAAACAGCTTAACCACAAACTTAGAAAAATAATTATTGGAACAGCTCAATTTTATTCAAATTATGGCATTATAAAAAAGAAAAATAAAAATCCCAGGAATTTAGTTTTAGCTACTAAAAAATTAAAATTGAATTTATTTGAAACATCAACATTATATAAAAACTCAATAAAAAAAATTAACAAAATTTCAAATAAATCAAATTTTATAATAAAAATTTCTTGCAAAAATAATAACAAATATTTATCTGTAAAAAATTTTAACCTTAAAGTTAGAAAACTTATTAAGATAGTAGGTGTAAAAAAGATTTATGCGCTGATGTTTCATGATAATAATTTTTTAAATAAAAAAAAATTTTACAACTATCAAAAATTGTTAATCAGTATTTGTAATGAAAATAAGCTAAAATTTGGTTATTCGATATACAGCATGAAAGAGTTTAATTTTTTAATAAAAAATTATAATTTTAATTTAATTCAAGTGCCTTTAAATATATTTAACAAAGACTTCATAAATAAAAAATTTAAGGAAGCAGTCTCTAAGAAAAATATTGAGGTTCATGCCAGATCTGTTTTTCTTCAAGGTGTTTTAACAAATGAAATAAATTATTTACCTAAGAAATTTGAAAAATATAATAATATTTTATCAGAATGGAATGATTTTTGTATAGCTAAGAAAATAAGTAAAGTTAATGCGGCTATAAATTTTGTTCTAAATCAAAAATTTATTAATAAAATTATACTTGGTTTTAAAAATGAATTTGAACTCATTAATTTAATAAACAATTTTAAATGGAAGAAAATAAATTATTCAAATAAATTTAAAAATGTACCCCTAAAATTAAAATATCCAAATTTATGGAATGACACCTTATGATAGTAGCTATTGTTCAGGCCAGAGTAACATCTACAAGATTACCAAAAAAAGTTTTTTTAAAATACAATGGATCTAGTGTATTGGAACATATTTATACTAGATTAATTCAATCCAAGTATCTTAATAAAGTAATTTTTGCAATCCCTTCAAATAAGAAAAATATGATTTTAAGAAATTATTTAAAAAAAAAAGAAATTCCATTTATGGTCGGTCCTGAACTTAATGTTTTAAAAAGGTTTTACAAAGTATGTAATATTTTAAATCCAAAAATTATAATTAGAATTACAGCAGACTGTCCATTGATAGATTTTAAGCTTATGGATAATATGATTAAGAAGTTTTTGGAAAAAAAAGAATTTGATTTTCTCTCTAACTCAATCACTAGAACTTATCCTGACGGATTAGACGTTGAAATATTTAAAAAAGAAGTGTTAACTAAAACTTTCAAAAAAGTAAAAGATAACTTTGATAAAGAACATGTTACTCCTTATATGATAAGAAACTTTAAATGTCTGGAATATAAAAATAAAATTGACTTATCGCATAAACGATGGACCTTGGATACAAAAAAAGATCACAAAAAAATTAATCAAATTTTTAAAAAATTTAAAGAAAAAAACTTTTTTTCTTGGAAAGAAATTTTAAATCATGGTTTCTAAAAATTCAAAAGTCAGCAAAGGTTACACATTGTGGAAAAAAGCTATTAAGATTATTGAGGGTGGAACGATGCTTTATAGCAAGAACCCAGATCGATTTATTCCTAAATATTGGCCAACTTATTATTCTAAAGCAAAAGGATGTGAAATTTGGGATTTAGAAAATAAAAAATATATTGATTTTAGCATAATGAGCGTAGGAACTAATATACTAGGTTATGCTAACCCTGAGGTGAACAATTATGTAATTAAAGCTATAAAGAAAGGTAATATTTCTACATTAAATTCACCTTTAGATATTATTTTAGCTAAAGAATTACTAAAAATTAATCCGTGGGCACAAAAAGTAAAATTTGCAAAAACAGGAGGAGAAATCCTTGCGATCGCAATTAGAATTTCAAGAAGTTTTACAGGAAAAAATAATATAGCATTTTGTGGATATCATGGTTGGCACGACTGGTATTTAAGTAGTAATTTACAAAATTCTAAAAATCTTGATAAAGATTTAATGGTCGATCTTCCTTATAAAGGAGTTGCTACAAATTTAAAAAATACATGTTTTCCATTCAAGTTTAATGATTTTGATGATCTAAAAAAAAGAATTATAAAAAATAATATTGGCACCGTAATTATGGAGATACAAAGAAACTTGGAACCTGACAAAAAATATTTATCTAAATTGGTTAGATATTGCAAAATGAAAAAAATTGTATTGATATTTGATGAATGCACATCAGGATTTAGAGAAGAATATGGGGGCATTCATAAGAAATACAAAATTAACCCAGATATAGTTATGTATGGAAAATCTCTTGGAAATGGATTTCCAATCACTGCATTAGTTGGTAAAAAAAAGATAATGGAATCTAGTCAAAATACATTTATTAGTAGTACATATTGGACAGAGAATACGGGTACAGCAGCCGCTATCAAAACTTTGAGTATCATGAAAAAGATAAAATCTTGGAAAATAATAACTTCTAAAGGAAAAAAAATCAAAAGAGAGTTTCAAAAAATTGCTGATAAACATAAATTACAAATTAAAATAAAGGGTATCGATGCACTACCAGGATTTGAATTTAATAAAAAAAATTCTCTTTATCAAAATTTTATTTGTGAGCAAATGCTTAAAAAAGGTTTCTTATTTAAAAATACTGTATATTTATCAGTTTCACATTCTGAAAAAATGATTAGTAATTTTTTAAAAAACCTTGATGAAATATTCGCTTTATTAAAAAAAAGAAAAATTAAAAATATTAATTCTATTAATGATTTCAAGAGAATAAACTGATTAACACTACAAATGAAAAAAGCTCATGATAGTGTGAACGTCTGGTTCCATTTTATTAGGATTTCTTACAAAACTTATGTGAGTTCCAATTTCAGCATTATTCCAATGAGATTTTCTATCTAGTATTCTTCTTAATAGTCTTTTATCCATTGAACATTCTAAAGTTCTTTTTTTGTCTTTTCCTTGAAGAATATTTATTTTTTGACCATCAATATTGATGATTACATTTGTCTCTAAATTTATTTTAAATTGTTGTGATTTTTCGTATAGTTTTTTTTTAGCAATGAAAATATCGTCAATAATTTTATCTACATTTGGCATTGGATCATTTTCGTAATCATATTTATGTTTCTTAATTGAATCTATATAAACATCCATTTCTTTTAAATTCAGCTTTTCGTATTTTTGCTCATTAATTTGATTTGAAATATCAAAAATTTGATTTTCTCTTAAGCAAACAACATTTACCTTACTATTCAAATTTTTTTCTAAATATTCTGCACATTGATCCCAAGTTGTTGTACCAAGATATTTATTTTTTTTATAATTTTTTCCACCAATGATATAAGAACCTGCAAAGGGCATAACAGATTTTGGTTTTAATAAAGGTATAATTTTACAAAGATAATCAAAGTTTCTTTTTAGTATTCTTTTATTTTCATCAAATTTTTCTTTTTCACTCAAATTATCAAAACATGATGGGTAAGGTCCGGCAGCATTATAGTTCAACATTGCTAAATCTATATTTGTAAATTTTTCATTTAAATCAATACAAGCCTTTTCTGTAGGGGTATTATCATTAAAATTTATTGCAGTTGTATTTTTGTCGTTAAGAACTAATGCACTATCTACTAAATTTCCTAATAATGACTCTTCATAAATATGTCCTATGAATGGTTTGTATAGGGTTAGATTAAACTCGTTAAATTTTACAGTTTGATTATCTTTTATTTCAATAAAATTTTCATAACCATTTTTTAAAAGATTTTTTTTTAGAAAGTTTGGACCTTCATCTAAAATAATTAAAGGAATTTGTTTTGGAAAATTGAAATTTTGCTCATCATAATGGTCAGGGTGTATATGACTCACATAAATAGCATCAACATTTTGTAAATCTTTTATTTTCGTTTTAAGTGGTGGGTAGTGAAACCAACTTCCTTCAAAAACTCCTGGAACTATCCATGGATCACAAAGAATCTTCGTTCCCTCAGATCCATAAAATATTCCTCCAGCATTTCCAATAAATTCAAATTTCATAACTTAAAACATTTTTATTTTAATATTAATTGTTAATAATCTTATCCATTATAATTTGTGTTTTAAAAGCTTGAGAAAAATCTGCTCCTAAAAATTTCTTTCTATTATCTGAGTTTTTTACTATATGTTGCAAATATTTAACAAGAGAAGTTCTCCAAGGGTTTACTCCAATTATTTTTTTTGATCTTAAACTATCTTTAACACTAATATTTTTTGATTTTCCTTTTGAATTTTCAAATATAAGCTTATCAAAGTTATTGAGCTTTATAGTTCCTTTCTCGCCACTTACAATTATATTAAGGCCGCTATCAATACTTGAAATACAAGAGCAATTAATATTTCCAATAGACCCATTTTTGAATTCACATGTCATTGAAAAAAAGCTTTCTACCTTTTTTTTCCACAAAAATCTTTTATTACCTTTGTTTTTTAAGAAATTGCCTTTCATTGATTGGGCTCTTTTTATTTCACCATTGAGAAAAAATAATAAGTCAATCATATGTGATCCCAGGGCTAGTACTTGACCTCCACCACTTTTTCTATTGAACCACCAATTTTCAGTATTTTTTTCATCAATCATATTAGTATGATGCTCAATTGTAGAGTAATTAATTTTACCTAAAAAGCCTTCTTTAATTAATTTTCTCATTTTTAGGATATTCGGATGAAATCTTAATTGATGATTTACAAATGCAAAATTTTTTTTATTTTTCACATATCCAAGCATAATTTTTGCATCTTTTAAGTTGCCTGATAATGGTTTTTCACAAAATACATTTTTATTGTGCTTAATAGATTCTATCAAAAATTTCTTATGAGTATATGGAGGTGTTTCAATAAAAATTAAATTAATTTCTTTATCATTAAAAATTTTTTTGTAATCATTAGTAACATATTTCAAATTTTCTTTATTTTTAATTTTTTTTGAATTCCTACAGTAGATATATTTAACTTTCATATTATTAACAAATTCAATACAAGGTAGAACTACTCTTTCTCCAAAACCTGCACCTAAAATTCCTATTTTAAAATTTTTCATTTTTTTTTTTCATTTTTTAATAGAATTTTTGCTAATAATAAATCTCTTTTTGTATCAATATTAACTGAGTTATTATCATCCATAATATAAGGGAGACTATTTTGTGTTCCATATCTTTTACCTTTTACTAACATATCTCTTCTACAAGCATATATTGATCCATTCCGTATATATGCTACCGGTCTCAAATCTTGCCTCTCTCCTTCTGGTATTTCTATTAGAGTTTTATTAAAATTTCTAATTTTACCATTTACCAACTTTTTTATTCTTAAAGGGTGATGGTCTTCTAGCCTTACAACACCAATAACACTTTCTGCTTTGGTTTTTATGATTTTTCTCAGAACATTATCAATATCCTTATAAGTTTTAAGAGGATTTGTGGCCATAAGTTCAACGATAAAATCGTATTTTTTTCCTTCGTCTTTTTCAGCCCACTTTAGTGCATGAAGATCAGCCTTTGCTGCTGAAGCTTTGTCTCCAGATAAATTCTTTGGCCTTAAAAATGGTGCTTCAGCCCCATACTTTTTTGCAATAGTTTGTATTTCTTTATCATCAGTAGAAACTAAGTATCTTGTAATTAGTTTGCTTTTTTTTGCTTCTTTGATTGTATAATACAAAAGAGGTTTTTTATTAATCTTGTAGATATTTTTTTTTCTTATTGATTTTGAGCCTCCTCTGGCTAAAGTAATTGCAAGAATTCTATATTTTTTCATTAAGTATCAAAAAAAGAAATTTAATTTTTGTTTTTTAAATAATTGATTTAAATTATTAATAGTAATTTTATCTAATAGTATACCTTTTTTTTTAAATATTTTTCTACTCTCTCTTTCAAACTCACCTGGAACCAGTATTTTTTTAAAACCTTTTTGAAGTCTTGAACTTTTTACATGTTTATAAAGATCATTTAAATTGTTTTTAAATATATTTATTGATGTGAAAGGTTGAATCTTAATTGCTATAAAAGTTACTGCATTACCATGTTGATTTTTTTTATTGCTTGAGCATCCTGCTTTTGAAAGAGCGCCACCTAATACATCAACTGCTAAAGCTAAAGCATAGCCTTTATGGCCTGCTAAACCACCAAGAGGTAGGATAGAAGCTTTTGGTTCAAAATATAAATCTTTTGGATTTTGTGTTATTTTTCCAAAATAATTTAATAAAAAACCTTTTTCCATTTTTTTTTTCAAAAAATGATTAATTTTTACTTTTCCTTCCGCTATTGAGCTTGTAGACAAGTCCATTTCAAATAAATCTTTCTTTGGTCCAGGTGTTGAAATAGCTATAGGGTTAGTTGGAAGTTTTCTGTCTATGCCACCAAATGGTGACACAATATGACTTGTTCCATGTAAATTTGAAAAAGCGATACATATTAAATTTTTTTTTGCAGCTTGATTAGTAAAGTCTGCAAGTCTTCCTATATGATTGGCTTTTTTTAGAGTTACACAAGAAACATTATTTTTTAAAGCTTTTTTTATACAAAGTTTTATTGCATCATCAGCAGCTAATTGACCAAAACCCCAGTTACCATCAAGAGAAGCAGTAGTTGCGGTTTGGGAAATAATTTTTGTTTTTACATTAACTTTTAAATGACCTTTTTCTAATTTTTCTAAATATATTGGAACTCTTGTAACTCCATGAGAACCTTGTCCTGATAGGTCTGCATTTATTAAAAGCCACGAAACTCTATGAGATTTTTTTTTTGTCAGACCATAACTATTGAGTAATTTACTTAGTGCCTTAAATAGTTTTTCTACTTTAATTCTTTTTAACATGCCTGAAACGATTTAACCAATACCCTTCCAGGTGTTACCTTTTTCGGTATAATGGTGATCTGCTTCCATATCGGGATCATAAAGGAATGATTTTCCTTTTTTAACAACATCGTTAGCCCAATACCTGTCTTCTTTACCTGGTAGATGTTCATCAAAAGGATTTTTGAAAAGATATTTTCTATCATACATGGCAATACTATTATGAATAAAGTGTCTTTTTTCCATTTCAGAATACATGTTTACAACTCTTTTATTTACAAAGTGAGACCAGATATATCTTTTTGTAATCTTCTTTCCATTCCATATGGGAATATTATTACCAAAAACACAAACATGTTTTTTTAAATCTTGAATATGTTTTTTTAAATTTAATTTTTTTAATACACAATGTGCAGAAATTATCATTAAATGAGGATTTGAGCATTTTTTTACACCCATGTTAAGTGCTTTACCAGGTGTATAATTATCAATTTTAATAATTTTAATTTTAGTATACTGCTTATTTTTTTTATCATTTAATAGGGGGTCTTGAGTAAAATGACGAACTATATTTTCTGTTTCATCTGTTGAGTTATTGTCCACAATAATTATTTCTGGTTTATAAATAAAATCTAAAACAGATTGTATGGCGTGTCCAATCCATCTGTCTTCATTTCTTGACCTAATTATAACTGAAATCTTATCTCTCATTACTTGTCCACCTTCCTCTATAATTCAAAACTACATCTTCTTCACATTTTTGAAAATCTAAACCTTTGTCTTGTTGCATCTTTAATAGATTATCTCTAAAGTCACACAGTCTTTTAAGTTCATTTGGTGCTAAGGCAAATTTGTTATCTCTACCTGGTAAATCTTTGTTGGTAGTAAAATGTTTTTCTATTACCTCTGCTCCTTGTGATAGAGCCACTAATGCATCATCGATTCCAGCAAAATGACCACTATATCCAACATGTTTAAAGTGTTCTTTAAGTTTTTGTAATTTCGGCATATTCACGTTATCTGGATTACATGGGTAAGAGGAAACACAATGCATTATAATAAATTTGTCACTGTTATTAAGACTTTTCAATTTTAGCACCTCGTCCCATTTTGATGCTCCTGTAGATAGGATGACTTTATCAAATTTTGCTAAACACTTCTGAATTAAATCTAGATTTGCAACTTCTTGACTAGCAATTTTTACTAATTGAGGATTTATTTCATGCATGATATTTATTCCATCATCATCGAAAACTGATGAGAGAAATTTAGTTTTTTTACTTTTACAATAATCTTTTAATATGTAATGTTTTTCTTTAGTCAGCTCAGCTTTTTTATATATTTCTCTTCTGTCATCATTATCCCAAGAGCCTTTACCTAATTTTTTTTCTGACCAAGTTTGAAATTTACAGATATCTGCCCCGGACTCTACAGCGCTATCTATCATCTCTTTGGCTAGCTCCATGTCGCCCATATGATTCCAACCAATTTCTGCAATAATTATCATTTTTTACCCTCTTTAAGTGATTTAGCAAACTCAACATATTTTTTCATGCCTTTTTCAAGATTAAAATATGGTTTGTAATTTAACAACTTTTTCGCCTTGTTTATAGACAGTGTTCCTCTTTTAGGTCTTTGATGATCTCTTTCTTTAAATATATATTTCAATCTTGGGAAATACTTCGATAAAATTTTTACATATTGATAAAGTGTCATTGCTTTTCCAAAAGTAATATTGAAAGTTTGGTTTAATGCTTTTCTACTAAGAGCTGCTAAGATTGATCCATTAGCCAAATCTTCAACAAATGTAAAATCTAATTTTTCATCTTTTCCATTTATTATTAAAGTCTCCCCTTTAATTGCTTTTTCTAAAAAGATTTGAGTAACTCTTTGGTTCATATCTGTTGGTCCATAAACGGCAGATGGTCTGATTATGGTATATGGAATATTATAAAAATCACATAAACCTTTTGTTGCTATTTCACCAGCTAATTTCATTGTTCCATATATTTCTTTTGGATTTGTTTCATCGGTCTCATATGCTTTGCTTTTTTTGAAATCTCCATAAACCATACTTGACGAGAAATACACAAATCTTTGAAATTTAGTTTTTTTTGAAGACTGAAAATAATTTAAGCATTCCAAAATATTTGTAGTAGTATCTACAGATCCTCTCCTACATTCTTGACCAGTAATATTATCTAATTTTGCCACAGGAACAGCCGAAGCATGAAAGATAATGGTTGGTTTATATTTTTCTAAAATTCGTAAAACTAATTTAAAGTTACTGGCATCTCCTCTTTCGATTATTATTCTTTTATCTCTATTAAATCTAAATTTTCTGTAATCATTAAAGTAATCTTCAAGTGGATTTATAAAACCTGTGTATGAGTCTAAAAGAATACACTTTGATGCAATTTTTTTTTTAAGGATTATTTTTGCTAGATTAGAACCTATAAAACCAAGCCCTCCTGTAATTAAAATATTATTTTTTTTTGACATTTTCTTTATACCAGTTTTCTATATTTTTAAGAATTCTATTTATTTCTCTTTTATTCAAATTTGGATACATTGGAAGTGTTATAATTTCTTTTGCTAATATTTCTGTATTAGGTAGATTTATTGAATACCTCTTAAGGTACTTTTGTAAATGTAAAGGAGGATCAAAGTGAGCAGATGCTTCAATATTTTTCTTTTTCAGATAATGTAACAAACTGTTTCTATAATTTTTTTTACATTGAAATGAATACATTTGATAAGAATGAGTAAAATTTTTTTTAATTTTTTGTATTAAAAAAATTTCAGGGAATTTTGATAAAAAAGTATCATATATTTTCGCTATTTTTCGTCTTTTAATATTAAAATTTTTTAGCCTTTTTAATTGCGATATTCCAAGAGCTGCCAAATGATTAGGTAATCTAAAATTATGACCTGGTAAATCTGACTCTCTGTTCCAATAAAATTTTTTTTTATCTTTATTAATTCCGTGTGCTATTAGTTTATTGATTTCCTTATATCTTTTCTTATCATTCGTTGTAAGCATGCCCCCCTCTGTAGTGGTAATGTTTTTAGTTGGAAAAAAGGAAAAACAACCAAGGCCAAATGATCCAGTGTACTTTTTATTCCATGTTGCTCCAAGTGTTTCGGCACTATCCTCTATTAACTCTAGCTTATTTTTTTTACAGAGTTTAACTATACTTCCCATTTCACAAGGCAGTCCACTATAATGAACCACTATAACGGCAACCGTTCTTTTTGTTATTTTCTTTTGGATAAATTCAGCTGTAAGATTTCTTGAATTTATATCAACATCAGCAAATACAGGTTTATTTCCAGTATTTAAAACAACATTCGCAGTTGAAACCCAAGTCCAGCTTGGAATTATTACTTCACCTTTTTTTTTAATTATTTTTAATGCACACTCTAGAGCACTAGTGCAAGAATTCATAGATATTGCATATTTTGACTTAACAAGAGAGCAAAATTTTTTTTCAAACTCCCGATTTTTTGGCCCATGTGTAAGCCATCCAGATTTTAGACTTTGTAAAATTACATTATAATCTATTTGGCTAATATCTGGTTTTGAAAAGTGAATTTTTTTCATATTAATTTATCCTATTATAGAAATTGAGATAACTGAATAATATTATTCTAATTATCTACTCCATTGATATTAGTTTTTTTTTCAATCTTAAAATTGATTTTATTATTTTTTTCCCCAATCTCTTTTTTTAATTCTTCATATTCTTGCATTTTTTTCTTCATAAAATTTAGTGTAAGTTTAGTTTTTTCGGATATTCCTTTAGGTGTTAATATATATAAATAATTTATTTTTTTTGGATTTTTTTTAAAATTTTTTATTTTTATAAGACCTTTTTGTTGCAAAGACTTTAAGCCGTAGTTTAATTTACCAAGACTAAAATTCAGTTCTTTTGCCAGCTCACGCTGGGAAAATTCAGATTTTTTGTTAAGTTTTCTTAAAACTTCTAAATTGTCTTCGTTTTTCATGATTATATAAAATATAATTAAATATATCGTTCAATAATTGAACTGTAAAGAAATATAATTTAAATCTTTAAAATAAAGTATTTTTAATAATAAAAACTGATTTTCAGCTTTTTAAAAAAATTTAATATCTCAATTTATTTAATAAATTTCAGAATTTGCTTAATATTCTTTACTATAAAATCAGGTTTATGATTTAATTTTTCATCATACTTTTTATCAATGAAAATAGTCTTACAATTCGCAGCATAACCAGCATCAATATCTCTCCATCTATCGCCTACTACATAACTATTTTTTAGATCAATATCAAATTTTTTTTTTGCATAAAATAACATGCCAGGATTTGGTTTTCTAAAGTAATTTTTTTCGTCATCAGAATAATTAACTAATATATAATCTAAAGAGAGTTTTTTTTTTAAAAAAAGATTAATATTTTCAACATTAATCTTTGAATTTTTTTTTCTTTTTACATCTGGTTGATTTGTAAAAAGCATAAGAAAATATTTTTTTTTTAATTTTTTACAAATATCTATTACCTCTGTCTTTAAATGTATCTGATTTAAATTGTTAAAAGATTTCGGTTTACGAAGTTTATTTTTTGGGGTTTCTACTAAAGTTCCATCTCGATCAAAAAAAATACATCTTTTTTTTCTTACCATATAATTAATTTTATTGTTTAATTTTCAACTAATCTATCATTTATTTTAAAATAAGTTTTTTTTTCAAGTAAATTAGGTATTTGGTTTGTGGCACAGCTTAATAAAAGTCTTACAGTATTTATCATATCTAATTTATTAGCTAAATTTAAATTTCTACAACGCGTATTATTCAATTTTAGTAATGTAAAAGTTTTTATTGCATCTTCTCGAATTTCTAAATCGTTTTCCCCAAATCCACCACCATGATCACCTTGGATAACTATTATTCCATTAGGATCCTTTTTATCAATAAATTCAACTAATTTTTGTATCTTCTTTAATACACATTGATATGCATCTTTGTAACCCTCTGGATAAATTTTCAAGGCTTTTTTATGATCTTGATAAGCGCAATCACTTCTATAAATGTAAGGGTCATGAGGCGATAAATGATGAATTAAAAAAAAATAGGATTTATTGTCATATTTAAAATTTTTCATTTTATTTATAAATTTATCTATCGAATTATTTTCTTCAAATTCAGGATAATTATTTTTATATTTTTTATATAAGTTAAATCTATATAAGAATGATTCAACTGGCGTACTTTTCAAAAAAGCAATCAAAATAAATCTATTCATTTTTAATCGGTCTAAAAAAATACCAATTTTGTTTTTTTTTTCATAATTTATACAGAAATCTATATTGTATTGTATGCATGTTCCTGGATGTGGCACACCTTCCCAAAAAAAATTAATACTCAAAGTTTTTAATACTTGAAATAACGGATATTTATGAACTAAATGAGGTTTCATAGTCTCAGGAAACATTTTAGATCTATCAAATTTTTTCTCTTTTTCATCATAGGTGTAATTTAAATTAAGAAAAGACGTAAAGTTGATTAGAGTTGAGGTATATGCTGATTTAGTATCATAATAAATTAAATCATTTTTTTTTATAAATTCTTTAAATAAAGTATTTTTTTCGTTATATTTTTGCTCAAAATTCGAAAGAGATGTCATTCCATCTACAATTACATAATAGATATTTTTTTTATCTTTTATATTTAACAATTCTTCTTGTGAAAAATAAGGTTGCACAGGAATTATATTTTTGGAATTTTTATCATATTTATCAAAAAAACTGAAAATTAGTGCTGAAATAATTATTACTAAATAGCTTAAAAGAAATAATTTTAAAAATTTATTTATTATCAAATATTTATTCAAATAAAATAACGAAAAAATAATTAAAAAAATTAAAAATATGGAAATTTCACCATCATAATTAATTTTATAATTATTTATAAAGCTTTTTAATAAATGGAACTTAAAAAAAATATAAAAACTTATCGATAATAAAAATCTTAACTCATTTCTATTTTTTTTTAAAATACTATCTATTAA
>MDTC01060772.1_pt1 | contig 25146 bp, 27 predicted proteins | sample 811181 | NCBI WGS metagenome assembly MDTC01 (sample SAMN05326644, study PRJNA326480) | marine metagenome | isolation source: seawater | place: Pacific Ocean: North | collected 2011
AAGGTTTTTGACAAGAACTGGCAGCATCGCATTTGATTCAAAATTGGATACTTTCGTTCCTATAAAAGCAAAAAATAACAGCGTTTCAGCAATTTTAAACTCAAAAACCGGAGATATTGCTGTTTTGGCATTTGTCAATGCATTTAATTTTAAAAACGCTTTGATGCAAGAGCATTTCAACGAAAGCTATGCAGAATCTGATCAATTTCCCAAAGCTACATTTACCGGAAGTATTGCTAATTTTAGACCCAACAGTCCAAACACTTACTTTTTTGATGGAACCTTGTCTTTTCATGGGGTCAAAAAATCTTTAAGACGCATTCCTTTGGATGTTGTTTTTAAAGAAAATATTGTTCAAATTTCTGGCGAACTACCATTGTACGTTGCAGATTTTGACATCAAAGTTCCCAAAATTGTTAGCCGTAAAATACCTGAAAAGATTTTTGTGTCAATTGATTTAAGTTTAGAAAAAGCCAATAAATAATTTCTAGCCATGAAAAATTTTTTTGTGCCAGTAATATTGTTTTCAGTTGTTCTGTCAATCCTTTACTTTAAATTTTATAATCCTGAAAAAGAATTCCCTCAAAAATTATCCTCAAAAGAATTGATTGATATGTATGAAAATCAGGATGGCTTAAAGTCATTTCTTTCTGCAGCTAATGTCATTGAATTAAATGGCAGTGTAACCGCCATTGCGCCTGCCGCCTTAACGATTGATAAAAAAATATTTTGTAAGTTTAAAGATGATATTTTCAATATAAAAGTTGGAGATTCTATTGTTCTTGTTGGAAAGTTTATTGGATATGATGATCTTTTTCAAGAATTTAAAATAAATGAGTGTAGCATTTTAACTCCATAACCAACCTTTAGTTTTATATGAAATCGCGTTCTCTACTTTTTTTAATTTCTGTATTTTCTACTTTTTTCTCTTATGCCCAATCGGATCTTTTGGATGAAATTGATTACAATTCAAATCCAGAGGTCATTGCCAGTTTTAAAAGTTTGAAAGTTGTTAATTTTGAGTCTACAAAGCTCGTTTCAGAAAAAGAATTTACTTTTTCGGTTTCACACAGATTCGGCAGTATCAAATATGGTTTTGAAAATTTCTTTGGCCTTGACGATGCCGTTACGAGATTAAATTTTATTTATGGATTAAATTCCTTTTCCAACCTAAGTTTTTCAAGAACCTCCTATAAAAAAATTTACGACATAGGGTTTAAATCCAGATTGTTACCCCAAACTGAAAATTTTCCGGTTACTCTAGTATTTTATTCTTCGATAACCCTGGACTCTTCCTTAAAGAAGGCTGAATATCCAGAGCTAACTTTTGGCAATCGCATGGGTTATTTTACACAATTGATTGTTTCTAGAAAGTTAAGTAATGCCTTGTCCTTGATTTTATCTCCAACATTTTTTCATGAAAATTTAGTGATTTTTGACGCACAGAAAAATACTCAATATGGATTGTGCTTTGGCGGCCGTTACAAGTTATCTAAACGCTTGTCTTTAAATTTTGATTATGGCCATCACTTTAACAGGGCAGATGAATCAAATTTCAACAACCCATTGGGTGTTGGTGTTGATATTGAAACCGGTGGTCATGTCTTTCAACTGTTATTTTCAAATTCACAACCCATGAATTCAATCAATGCCATGACCTCAGCATCTGGTGATTGGACTGATGGGGATGTTTACTTCGGTTTCAATTTATTTAGAACATTTTAGATGTTCTGAAAAGTTTGTAAATCTCTCTACAAAACAAATAACATAAAATCATTATAGTTGAATAGAAAAAACTTCCCATTAAAGTATTTTTAAAGAAGGGAATTGCCACGGTGTAACAACTCAACAAGCCCGCGAGGTTTCTGGGGTAACCCCCTAGAACCCAAACGCCAAAATTGGTAATTATATAGAAGCTGACACTGCCAAGGAGGACGGCGGAAACAATTTTGATAGCTCCAGGATTTTTTGACAATGTTCCAAAAAAACTAATGAGTAAAAATGATAAATAAACAAAGATTGATATGCTGTAAAACCCTAAAAACAAGTCTGATATTAGCATTGTTGCGATGGGAAGGCCATAAATTAAAACTTTGTTAGCTGCATAAAAGCCACTAAAAAGCGCGATGGCTATTAGGGGTGTAAAGTTTGGGGGATGTGGAATCAGCCTTGAAAGGGCTGCTAGAAGCATGATAAGGGCAATAATAAAATGCTTTTTAATCATTTGAAGTTTCCAAGTACATTAAAGTTTTTAAAGGGCTCAAAGTTTCGGAGTCCACAAATTGTTTTGGAGGCGTTTTGGGGCTTGACAGCCTGTTGCTGCCCTGAATGTCTGACAGTGCCGCTTGAAGAAGTGGTTCCTCTGCATCTCCAATAATCCCATAATTGTTTGGACTTTCTAAAAGATTGATGATGGGGATAATTCCTGAGGGAGGCACTTCCTCATTATTTTTATTGACCGTGATCGCGATAAGGGGAAGAAGGGCATAGGAGTGACCTGGATTTGCATTTTGTCTTCCAAAATTTGGAGAATCGTAAATAATTTGAGAAGCTTGAGATTTTCCTACCGTTTGACCGCCAATTATTACCACGTCTATATAAGATTTTAGGCTATTGATCATCATTTCACTCGCGGAAGCTGAGACCTTAGAAGTGAGGATATATATTTTAGTTAGATTTAAGCTGTTGATGCCAGTTCCATCGCTGAGGGTATTGGAAAAATTATAGTTTGCATTGTTATTTTGCAAGTCTTCATTGAATTTTAAAGTGGTAAAAACCTGGTTGTCGAATTGGCCAGTGATCATACTGCCCAAAGCAGCAGCAGTTCTAATGCTGCCACCGGAGTTGTACCTTAAATCCAAAACCAAATGATCAATACTTTGGGATTGAAAATCACTAAATTTTTGGTTCAATTCGTTGTCAAACTCATTGACAAAACCATTATACATCAAATACCCCACTTTTTCAGAATTTAAATCTATGATACTGAAGTCATAAATTGGATTTTCTGAAAAGCCAATTTCTTTTGTGAGCAAAACTGTTTGATCAGTGTCCAAAATTAAATCGTCGTCGCTGATGTCTTCAGTATTGTTATCATCGTAAGTTGCCAAGTTTAAGGTATAACTGTTGTTGTTTAAAAGTGATGATAAGTTTGCAGCAGTCAAAGCTGTTCCATTGATTTTATTAAAAACTTGTCCTCTTTCTAGACCGCTGTTGCTCGCATTGCTGGAAGGTTGTACCAAGCGAACAACTCCAAATAGGGAGGTGCTATTTTGAGGTTCAAAGTAAAAATTAAAGGCTGCACCATTGCTGCTTGAAATGCCACTCAATTGCTGTTCAAGGTCAAAGTAATTACTCGTAATCACACTAAAACGATCCACATTTGGGCGATCATAAATCAAAGCTTCGAATAAGTTTTCTGGGCTGTCAAAACTGTTCAAGTAGTTTTGGTATGCTTGGTTGTTATCAAATCCTCCATCAGTTAAGTCATTGACGTCGGATTTGTAGAGATAAACGGCATTCATGGCCTTCCAGACAAAATCTTTAACACTTGTGGAAGATGTGATGGTGTCATCGTTGTCCTCAAAGCAAGCAAACATCAATCCGGACATGATAAAAATTGCAATGTATTTTAATTTCTTTTTCATAGGAACTGTAAGTTTAAATTTAAGGCTTGTTTTTTTAAAATTTATTAGCGTGATACAATTTACAGATATTTATTATCATACTAAAATAATTTTCAACTTGTAATATTTTGGGCTTTGGTTCGTCTGTAAAGTAGTAGTGTAAATGATGAGTGAAAAAGAATATTTAATATTTGTAAATGCAATCAAAAATAAAATATTTCGATTTTCAAAGCGTATTTTAGTATCCACTGCGGAGGCTGAAGATGCCACCCAAGACGTTCTTATAAAATTATGGAAGTTACGGAAGCGATTAGACGATTTAAACAGTCCAGAAGCTTTTGCGATGACCCTTACAAAAAATCATTGTTTAGATCGCCTAAAGTCAAGTCAAGCGCAAAATTTGAGAATTACACACAATAATTTCCAGGACCGAAGGGCGGGTTCATTACAACGTCAGATTGAAATAAATGACACAGTTAAACAGCTTGATAAATTAATTCAACAACTGCCAAAAAAACAAGGCTTAATTATTCAATTAAGAGATATAGAGTGTTATGAGTTCGCCGAAATATCAATAATATTAGACATGAAAGAAACTGCCATTAGAGTGGCGCTTTCAAGAGCCAGAAAAACATTGAGAGATCAAATAATTCAATTGCACCGCCATGGAATTAAATAAAATTGAAGATTTATTAGAAAAATACAATGCCGCTTTGACTTCTTTGGAAGAAGAAGCTCAATTAAAAGCTTTTTTTGAACAGGCCAGTATTCCTGAGCATTTAAAAGTTTATAAAACGCTATTTGATTGTATTTCAATCAGTGCAAAACAATCCTTTAAAAATAAAATACCATTAAAGACATATAATAAAAGTTTAAAAAAACTTTCAATAGCAGCTGTAATCCTTCTTTTATTTGGATTATTTTTACAAAACAATAGCAAACAAAACACTGCTGCGATTTCAGATGAATATCTAAACACTTATGCGAAAACAAAACAAGCATTGGAAATGCTATCGACCCAACTTAACAGGGGGACTTATAAACTAAATTCTTTAAACACTTTATCTCAGTCTCTTCAAAGAGGAAAACAAAACATTAATTTCTTAAACACTTTTAACACAACGGCTCAAGATTTTTTTAAAGCCAATATTAATTTTTAGAACGATGAAAAACTTATTATCAGTATTATTTTTATGTATATATCCTACAATTTTTGCCCAAAGTTTATTTGATAAATATGAGGACATGGACAATGTAACTTCGGTAGTTGTCAATCAAAAAATGTTTAAAATGTTGGCCGAAATGAACATTCAAACTGACGATCAAGAGGCAGATGTTTTTTTAAATCAGGTCAAAACTTTAGAAAATTTAACGGTTTATACTACTGAGGACCCTGAAGTTTCAAAGGCCATTTCCAAAGATGTCAATAATTATATAAAAAATTCGAAGTTAGAGGAACTCATGCGCATCAAAGAAGCCGATAGAAATGTCAAATTTTACGTGCGCTCTGGTCAAGATGACTACCATGTTTCAGAGCTTTTGATGCTTGTTAATGGGGCAGATAAACTTCCCGGTGAAACAGTTCTGTTATCTTTGGTTGGAGATATTGATTTGAGAATGGTTTCGGAATTGACTAAAAAACTAAATGTACCAGGTGGGGATCAACTTAAAAAAGCAACAAAAAAACAATGAAGATCCATTTTTTAAACACCCCATTATCTGCTTTTATTTGTCTGCTTTTATTGGCTTGTAATTCTGAGTCTACATTGCAATCCTATTTTGTAGACCATCAAGAGTCAGCAGCTTTTATCTCTGTAGATTTGCCCATTTCTTTTCTAAAAATTGACAGTAAAGAAATCAATCAAAGTCAGACCAATGCCATTGAGTCTATAGACAAATTAAATATGTTAGGTTACAGTATAAAATCCGGTCAAAAGGAAGTCTACAGTGCGGAAGTTGCAGTTTTAACAAAGTTACTTCAAGATGAAAAATACAATGAACTGATTAGTTTTGGGAATTCAAAGGAGGGCAGAGTGCGAATTTATTACATTGGAGACGACAGCAGCATTGACGAATTTGTCGTGTTCACTACTTCAATAGACATTGGCTTTGCAGTCATACGCGTTTTGGGTAATGAAATGAATTTATCGGAAATTATGCAACTGGGACCCATTATTGATAAGTTAGATACTGAAAGCCTTAATGTAGATGACTTTTTTGATTTTATGCTCTAGCCAGCTACAGAACAATAGCGAAATTAAACACCAGTATAGTTGGAAGGACTGATGCTTTTTAGTTCTGCTTTGATAGTTTGACTAACTTTTAAACCATCAATGAAATCAGCGATGGATTTAGCATCAATTTTTGTATTGGTTCTTGTAAGTCCTTTTAGGGTTTCGTAGGGATTTGCATATCCCTCCCTTCTTAGAATGGTCTGTATCGCCTCCGCTACTACGGCCCAGTTTTTATCAAGATCTTCAGAAATTTTAGACTGATTAAGCAACAATTTTTGAAGCCCTTTTAAAGTTGATTTAAAAGCGATGAGACTGTGCGCGTAGGGCACCCCCACATTTCTAAGAACTGTACTATCGGTCAGGTCGCGCTGCAATCTTGATATGGGGAGTTTGGCTGCCAAGTGTTCATAAAGTGCATTGGCAATTCCCAAATTTCCTTCACTGTTTTCAAAGTCAATAGGATTTACTTTATGCGGCATGGCTGAACTTCCAACTTCCCCCTTTTTAATTTTTTGTTTGAAGTAATCCATAGAGATATAGGTCCAAAAATCCCGATTCATGTCTATCATTATTGAATTGATGCGTTTCATGGCATCAAAAAGTGCCGCCATGTGATCATAATGCTCAATTTGTGTGGTTGGAAATGAATGCTTAAGTCCTAATTTATTTTCTAAAAGTTGTGTGGCAAATTTTTTCCAGCTTACCTTAGGGTAAGCCAAGTGGTGGGCATTAAAGTTCCCGGTAGCCCCTCCAAATTTAGCGGCATAGGGGATGTTTTTTAATGTTTTTAATTGCTCCTCTAGTCGCACTTTATAAACTGTTATTTCTTTGCCCAAGCGAGTGGGAGAGGCAGGTTGCCCGTGTGTTCTAGCCAGCATTGGGATTTCAGCCCATTTTTTGGACAATCCATCCAATGTACTTATCAGGCTTTCCAGTTCTGGAATATAAACAGCTTCGTTAGCATGTTTGATACTGAGTGGAATGGCTGTATTGTTGATGTCTTGAGAGGTCAAGCCAAAATGGATAAATTCTTTGAAGGCCCCAATATCAAGACTGTCAAACTTTTCTTTGATAAAATATTCAACTGCTTTGACATCGTGGTTTGTTGTGCGCTCAATCTCCTTTATGGCTTTGGCATCACTGTTAGAAAAGTCTTTGTATAGCTTTCGAAGCGATTTGAATAACTTCTGATCAAAATCAGAAAGTTGTTCCAAGGGAAGTTCACATAAGGCGATAAAGTATTCCACTTCAACCAAGACGCGATATTTAACAAGCGCTTCTTCAGAAAAATATGCAGCAAGAGGCTCGACCTTATTGCGGTAGCGTCCATCGATAGGTGAAATGGCGTTCAGTGGTGTTAATGACATCAAAACGTATTAAAGATGCAAAGATATCACTTTTAATGAGAAGATCTCAATTTCAACTTAAGATGCAGTAATTAATGCTTATTTTAGGCAAAAATAGAACTAGAAATATGCAGGGTTCAAAAATTTTATTGTGCATTGGTTTTGTATATCCAGAGCCAAAATCTTCGGCAGCGGGGACCCGTATTTTACAATTGTTAAAATGCTTTACAGAGGCCAATTATAAAGTTGTTTTTGGCACTACAGCAAGGCGAACCCCCCATTCACAGAACCTGGAGGCGTTTGGTATTGAAGCTGTAGAACTTCAATTAAACAATGCAAGTTTTGATGTTTTTATTTCAAAGTTAAATCCAGCGGTTGTTCTTTTTGATCGATTTATGACGGAGGAACAATTTGGCTGGCGTGTTGCCAAGTATTGTCCCAATGCTTTGAGGATTTTAGATACAGAAGATCTTCATTTTTTAAGAAAAGCAAGGGCAAAGAACCTAGACTCAAATATGTATTTCTCTAAAGCGTTTTTAAAATCAGATATTGCAAGTCGTGAAATTGCAAGTATTTATCGCTGTGATCTTTCGCTTATTATCTCTGAAGTTGAATTAGACATACTTACGCAAGAGGTAGGAATACCTTTGAATTTACTGATTTACATTCCATTTATTTTTGAGTTTTCAAAACACGAAAAATCTTTAGCACATCAGGCTTCCTTTGAAGCAAGAAATGATTTTGTTTTTATTGGAAATTTTTTACACCGTCCAAATTTACAAGCAGTAACGCACTTAAAGACCCATATTTGGCCTTTGATTCACAAAAAGCTCGCTGAAGCCAAACTTTATATTTACGGTGCCTATGCCAAGTCAGAGCATTTATCTCTTCAAAATGAGTCCCAAAATTTCTTTATTTCAGGTCGTACTGATGATCTTGGGCTTGTTTTAAAATCTCACCGCATGTTGTTAGCGCCACTTCAATTTGGTGCAGGACTTAAAGGTAAGGTTGTAGAGGCCATGCGACATGGTATTCCTTGTGGTCTTTCTGGCATTGCAGCTGAAGGTGTTTTTGGAAGGCATTCCTCCAACGGTTTTATCGAGGACGAAGTGCTGTCTTTTGCAGCCAAAGCGGTGCAATTATATTCCAACAAGGGGGATTGGCAAAAAGCCCAGACAAATGGCTTTAAGGTGTTTGAGAAGCGCTTTTCACGTTCTGAATTCGAGGGTCCCTTTTTAAAAACAATTGACGGGCTTATGGAAAACATTGATACACACCGTTTAAATAATGTAACAGGAATGTTGTTACAACACCACAGTCAGCAATCCACAAAGTATTTGTCTAAGTGGATAGCGGCCAAAAATAAAACGGACTAGTCTTTTAATTTAAGATCTTTCTACTGACTGTATTCGTTTGTTGAGATAGATTTAAAAGCGATCAAACTTCAGAGCTAACAAACGATTGTACCAATAACAATTGTACGATTAATTTCCACAATAAGAGGTTTTTGTTGGTTGATAAATTAAAGATAAACCCTTAATGAGAAGTTCAATAAAAGCTTAGTTTCGATTCCGGCTTAAGATTTTGTATTCCTCATAACATTCGCTAATAGCGTCTAAAATTTGAAGATCATTAGCTGTTTTAATAAAGTCGTCTGAGTAATTACACTCAGTGACAAGAAGCTCCAAATCAATCTTGTCAACCTTTAGCAGAGCTGTCAGCATTTCTCTGTCAAAACGAGTGGCCAAAATGTTTCGTATTTCGTCTTGTTTTTTCATTTTCCTGAGTTTTCGCATTTCAACAGGTTTTTTGCGAAAGATATTGTGTAGGAAATCTGCTGGATTTAAGATCGCACCCAATACTTTAGTAACCATAGTGGGGGATCTTGGACTGGACTCGTAGCCTGAATTGAGACCAGAGATGCTGTAACGGACATTTTTTTGAATCGGAATCTGTTTGATATCAATCTCTAAATATCCAGTCAGTTTAATTTTATTAATAACAACTTCTTCGAGAGCCAGAGCGAGTTCGGTCAATTTGATAGTGGTTCTGTTCCCAAAAACTATCCAGTCATTGGTCACTCTCACTTTAATGGATTTAAAGCCTAGAAAAGAAAGGTGAAGGGTGTCGTTGGAGCGGGCTTGTATTTCAAAGTCTCCATTGGAATCAGTAGAAGTCCCATAAACCTGGTTGAGATTGACAATATTGACACGCTCCATGGGTTTGTCATCAGCCGCATTGACAATTTTGCCTTTGACCCATATATTGTCCTGAGCCAGGCCAAGCAATGGCGTCATTAAAAAGGAAATAAAAATAAGAAGATTTTTCATGTCAGTAACATCTCTAAAAATAATAAACAATGCTCAGAAACCCCCCTTTGAGTTTAAATTTTGTTTAAATATTAACAAAAAAATTAGCGTCTGCGGTTTCTTCTGGGTCGCGAGCTCCCATTTCCATGTTTAAAGTCTGATGACCTTGTGGATCGACCTCTGCCAGATTTTCCACGGTTCCCATACCCATCATGTTTTTGTTTACCCCTGCGTCTTTGACGGCTGCGGTCTTTCTTTTCGGTAATTTCAACATTGACATAACGCCCATTTAGTTTGAAATCATTGAAAAACTCAAGGACTTTCGGCATATAAGAGATTTCGGTATTAAAAAACGAAAAACTGTCCTTGACATCTACTTTAAAAACATCGCCTTGACTGAGTCCCAGACTGTCTCTTAAAAAGTCTTTCATTTGCATCCAGTCATAACCATCTTTTTTACCAATGTTTATAAAAAACCGCGCAGAATTATCACTATTGTCGCTCTGTGAAAAATGGGTATCTCCTTTGGGAACATTTAAATTTTTTGCTTTGTTGTAGTAGTTGAAAAATCTTGTAAACTCTACAGAAAAGAATTTTTTGATGAGCTCCTCTTTAGTTGTGTTTGAAAATAATGTCTTAATTTCTTCAAGGTAATTATCGATTTCGCCATTGATTTCAGTGTCATTTATTTTATGCGCAAGTGCTTTTAATTGGATCTCACAAATCAGAATCCCATCTGGGATTTCTTTTTTGACAAACTGCTTTTGAATCATTTTTTCAATGGTTTTTATTCTGCGTTGTTCGCTTTTTGTAATAATAACGATTGATAACCCTGTTTTTCCAGCGCGGCCTGTTCGACCACTGCGGTGGGTGTATGTTTCAATTTCATCTGGCAATTGGTAATTAATGACGTGGGTGATGTCTTCAACATCAATTCCGCGTGCTGCAACATCTGTAGCAACCAACATCTGAATTTGTTTATTTCGGAATGATTTCATTACCAAATCCCGTTGATTTTGACTTAAGTCTCCGTGCAGTGAACCCGCGTTATAGCCGTCTTCAATGAGCTTTTCAGCTACTTTTTGAGTGTCTCGCTTTGTTCTACAAAATACCACTGCAAAAATATTTGGGTTGGCATCTGCCAATCTTTTCAGCGCTGGGTAACGATCTCTTGAGCCCACCATATAATACTCGTGAGACACGTTTTTACTTCCAATATTTTTATGTCCTATGGTGATTTCAATAGGGGATGACATAAATTTTTTGGCAATTACCGCCACCTCTTTTGGCATGGTAGCTGAAAATAACCATGTTGATTTTTCATATGGTGTAAAAGAGAGTATGGATTTTATATCTTCAAAAAAACCCATATTAAGCATTTCGTCGGCTTCATCCAATACGGCATAATCAATTTTTGAGATGTCTACCAAACGCCTGGAAATCATGTCTTTCATTCTTCCAGGTGTCGCCACAATTATTTGTGCACCCCGTTTTACTTTCTTTGCTTGTTCTGTGATGCTTGCACCACCGTAGATTGCAGTCACGTTTAAGCCTTTGCAATATTTTCCATAAAGTTTTAATTCATTTGTAATTTGCAGACACAACTCTCGCGTTGGTGATAAAATCAAACCTTGTGTTGTGCGACTGTTGATGTCAATTTTTTGTAGCATGGGAAATCCAAATGCCGCAGTTTTGCCCGTCCCTGTCTGCGCCAGCGCGACAAGATCATTTTCTTCTTTGAGGAGTTTTGGAATGGCTTTTTGTTGAACTTCACTCGGGGTTTCAAACCCAAGATCTGAGACGGCTTGAAGCAAATGTGCTTCAAGACCCAATGTTTGGAATGTATTCATTCAAATAGTTATTTCGACATGCATTTTAAGGTGTTAGCTTAGAAGCCTATCGAACGTATAAACCGAACTTCTTGTAACACAACCTCACCCTGAGGATTTTGGCAAAGGTACATTATTTAATTAATTTCAAATTTTTCATAAAAAAACTTAATCAGTTTTGCAACTGCGATTCCTCTATGGCTTATTTTATTTTTTTCTTCTAAGCTGAGTTCAGCAAATGTCTTTTGTTGGTTATCGGGTTTAAAAATGGCATCATATCCGAAGCCACCACTGCCGGAGACTTGCCTTGCAATCTCCCCTTTGCAAATACCTTCAAACGTCAATAATTCTCCTTTGTAATGCAAGGCAATAACTGTGCGAAATTGTGCTTTGCGATTGTCTTGGTGCTCAAGGGCATCAATTAATTTACGTATGTTGTTCTCAGCTGTTTTTTCTGGGCCCGCATAACGCGCAGAATGTACACCAGGTGCGCCATTTAAAACTTTAACTTCCAAGCCGGTATCATCAGCAAAGCAGTCCAAATTGTATTTGGATTTTATATAATCAGCTTTTTGTATTGCATTCCCTATTAGGGTTGTTTGTGTTTCTGGTAGGTCTTGTTTACAGCCGATGTCTTTCAAACTTACGAGTTTGATTGCCTTTGGGAGTTGGGCTTGTACTTCAATGAGTTTATTTAAGTTGTTAGTGGCAAAAATAATTTCAATCATATTTTTATTTTATTGGTGGTGGTAAGGCTGATTTTTTAAAATTGTCATCCCTCTGTACAACTGCTCGATTGCAAATAAACGCACCATTTGATGAGAAAACGTCATTTTTGAAAGCGAAATTTTTCCACTGGCTTTTTTGTAAACTTCATCAGAAAAACCATAGGGTCCACCAATGGCGAAAACCAATTGTTTTAAACCAGAATTCATTTGTTTTTGTAAAAAACCGGCAAATCCAACGGAGTCAAATGTTTTACCAGCTTCGTCGAGAAGAAACAAGCGGTCAAATTCGGATATTTTTTCTAAAATCGAATGACCCTCTTTTTGTCTCTGTACAACTTCGCTTAGTTTTTTTGTTCGCTTTAAGTCTGGGATAATTTCTATGGAAAAAGTTAGGTAGTGTTGAAGTCTATTGCTGTATTTTTGAATCAAATCTATAAGGGCTTGGGAATCGGTTTTTCCTATGACGATGAGTTTGACTTTCATACAACAAAGTTAAACATAAATTAGATTTTATTTTTTATTTTTAAACTTTCAAATGACTATTTTAGCAACTCAATTTATTTAATGAAAAATCCAGCAACATTTAAGAACGAAATTGAAAATATTATCGCTAATGCCATCAGAGAAGACGTTGGAAGTGGAGATCACAGTTCGATGGCTTGCATTCCTACTAAGGCTTTTGGTAAAGCCCGCCTTCTGGTCAAGGACAAAGGGGTTCTAGCGGGTGTAAAGTTTGCTGAGAAAGTGTTTTCATATGTTGATCCAAAACTTCATTTTGTTGTAAAAATAAAGGACGGGGCCCATGTTAAATACGGAAACATTGCTTTTGAAGTCATGGGTTCTAAACAGTCTATTTTAAAAGCTGAACGAGTGGTGCTTAATGCCATGCAACGAATGAGTGCAATTGCAACCAAAACAGAAAAATTTGTTGGAATTTTGGAAGGAACCAAGACCAAAATTTTAGACACTCGGAAAACCACCCCTGGTATAAGAGCATTGGAAAAATGGGCGGTATCCATTGGTGGGGGGACCAACCATCGATTTGCCTTAGACGATATGATTATGCTCAAAGATAATCACATCGATTTTGCTGGTAGTATCACCAATGCTTTGGAACAAACTGTGGCTTACCTCAAATCAAGCAAACTTGATTTAAAAATTATTGTTGAAGCCCGAGATTTAGACGAGATACAAGAAATTTTAAACCACGGTGGTGCCCAACGGATATTGATTGATAATTTTGGGATTCACGAAACAAAAATGGCCGTAAAACTTATTGGTCACCATTGTGAAATAGAGTCCTCTGGCGGTATCAATGAAGAAACTCTCCGACATTATGCGGAGTGTGGAGTTGATTATATATCATCTGGGGCTTTGACCCACTCTGTACACAATTTAGATTTGAGTTTAAAAGCTTTTTAATGAGCCAAGAGATTGAAAATCAATTAAATAAAATTCCTGTTATCAAATGGGTGGTTCGCTTTTTAAAATCCATTCAACTCCCTGGTCTTGAGGGGCTATCTTTGTATGACTTGTCAGAAATGTATGTTTTAGGAATTATTAACGGTGCCCTCAGCATCCGCGCAAGCGCAGTGGCTTTTAGCTTTTTTATGGCCATTTTCCCTTTTTTATTATTTATCATCATATTGATGCCTTATATACCAATCGAAAGTTTTCAATCGGATTTCTTGAGTCTTCTAGAGGCATCATTGCCTCCCAACACTTCTGATTTTTTTAATCAAAATATCTTTGAAAATATAAATAAAAAACGTTCAGGCGGCTTGTTGTCTTCGGTTTTTATTGTGTCTATGTTGTTGATGTCTAATGGCGTAAATGCTGTTTTTTCTGGTTTCGAAAATTCTTACCATCAAAAGTTGAATCGAAATTTCATCAATCAGTATCTGTACGCTTTTGGAGTTTCGATTATTTTGGTTCTGATATTGATTTCAACGATTATTGGATTTGGGTTTTTAGAAATTTACGTTTTACATCCTATATATAAAAGTTTAAATCTTGGCGACGCAACAAGTGAACTGGAATGGTTACGGGCCCTCAAGTTTTTATTTTTTGTGATGATGATTTATTTGGTTATCGCAGTTCTTTATTTTTTTGGCACCAAAGATGGGAAGCTCTCCCGTTTTTTTTCAGTGGGTGCATTGCTCACAACCCTGCTAATCCTTTTAAATTCTTCTCTTTTTGGTATGTATATTGAGAATTTTTCAACTTATAATCAACTTTATGGATCTATTGGTGCGCTTTTAATACTTTTATTTTATTTATGGTTGAATGCCATTATCTTATTGCTTGGTTTTGAATTAAACGCCTCATTACAACGCCTTAAGAAATCATGTCAGTAGCACATCAGTATTTTTTAGATGTGATTTTACCGCTGCCTTTAGAGCGTATTTTCACTTACGCTATTACCAAGGCCGAGGCTGATTTTATAAAACCAGGAGTTCGCGTAAGTGTTCCTTTTGGAAAAAACAAAATATACACCAGCATTGCATTAAAATTGCACGCAGAAGCACCGACCGCTTATGAGGTAAAATCCATTCACAGTATATTGGATAAAAGTCCAATTGTCAACGAATATCAAATCCAATTATGGCAGTGGATATCGGAATATTATATGGCTTCTTTAGGAGATGTTTTACGTGCAGCGCTCCCAAGTGCATTAATTTTAGAAAGCGAAACAGTCGTTGGCGTTGCATCGGAGGAAGGCTTGAAAAATATCAATTTAACAGATGAACAATTTTTAGTTTTTGAAGCACTACAACAGCAATCAAGATTAAAAGTACAAGAGATTCAAGCCATTGTTAATAAAAAGAATATTTTACCCATTTTAACCCCTCTTTTGGAGGCTAAAGTTTTAACGACTACACAAAATTTAATTGAAAAATTCAAGCCCAAATTGGTGCGCTGTATTTGTATTTCGGATACTTACAACTGCAGTGAGGCCATGTCAAAACTCGAAGCTCAATTAAAAAGATCCAACAAACTAAAAAGTATAGTTTTAACTTATTTTTCCATTGCAACCAATGGCAAAAAAGTCACTGTTGCAGATTTAAAAAGATTGAGCAATGCAAGTTCAACTCAAATCAAAACCCTGATCGATCGAGGTGTCTTTAGGGATTATTTTATTGAAGTAGACCGATTGAAATTTGAAAATACAAAGACTTCAAAAGCTTTTGATTTGAGCAAAGCACAATCAGAGGCCTTTGCTGCCATCAATCATTCCCTTGACACCAAAGCTGTTTGCCTTTTTCATGGTGTTACTTCATCTGGAAAAACAGAAATTTACATCAAAAAAATTGAAAGCATTTTAAAGCAAGGCAAACAAGCTTTATTTCTAGTGCCTGAGATTGCTTTGACTTCCCAGCTTGTCTTTCGTTTAAGACAATTTTTTGGGTCTAAGATTGTGGTATACCATTCCCGTTTTAGCCCCAATGAACGGGTCGAAATTTGGTATAAAGTATTAAATAATTCCGAGGATGCAAAGGTTGTTATTGGTGCGCGATCTTCTTTGTTATTGCCGTTTTCTGACTTAGGACTCATTGTCGTTGACGAAGAACACGAGCCTTCTTACAAGCAATTTGACCCAGCCCCGCGTTACCATGCACGTGATACGGCCATTGTGTTGGCCAATATTCTAAAAGCCAAAGTAATTTTGGGTTCAGCCACCCCAAGTATTGAAAGCTATTTTAATGCTAAAAATGATAACAAATACGGCTATGTAGCCTTAAACCAGCGTTTTAATAATGTAATATTACCAAAAATAGAACTCATTGACCTCAAGGATAAGTACAAGCGTAAGCGCATGAAGGGTCATTTTAGTGACCGTCTTATTTCTGAAATCCAAGCGAGCTTAAAATCTGGACATCAAGTCATTTTATTTCAAAACAGACGCGGATATGCCCCAGTTTTAAGTTGTAAAAGCTGCGGCCATGTTCCCGAGTGTTCAAATTGTGATGTGAGTTTGACCTACCACCAGCAAAGCAAACAGTTGCGTTGCCATTATTGCAGTTATACCATCGCCGTGTCTTCAAGTTGTTCTGCCTGCGGTAGTTATGATTTAGATCCAAAGGGTTTTGGAACAGAACAAATTCAAGAAGAAGCGCAAGCACTTTTTCCCAATGCATCCATAGCTAGGATGGATTTTGATACGACGCGTGGAAAATATGGTTACGATCAAATTATAGAACGCTTTGAAAAAAGAGCAGTCGATATTTTAGTGGGCACTCAAATGCTAACCAAAGGCTTGGATTTTAGGCATGTCAAGCTCGTCGGTGTCTTAAATGCAGATCAATTGATCAACTTCCCTGATTTTAGATCCCATGAAAGAAGTTATCAATTGTTACATCAGGTCTCTGGTCGTGCAGGTCGAACAGACATAAGAGGGCATGTGCTGATCCAATCGTTTCAGCCCAATCACAATATTCTACAGCAGGTCTCTACAAATAATTATGAGAAAATGTTTAATGAGCAAATTTACCAGCGCCGAATTTACAAATACCCTCCTTATTTTAGGCTGATTAAAATAACTTTAAAACACCGCGATTTTAACAAAAATAATGCAGCTGCTGATTGGCTTAAAACGGCACTATATCAAGTGTTTGGAGATAGTGTCTTGGGCCCTGAATCGCCCCAAGTACCTCGCATCAGGAATTTGTATTATAAAAATATTCTTTTAAAAATCCCCAAAAACCATTCCCTTGTGAAAACAAAAGCAGTGGTTTTAAAAATTAAAAATAGTTTTTCCAATACAAAGGCATTCCGATCGGTTCGTTTGGTTGTAAATGTAGATAGTTACTAAAAAATTAATTGCTGCTCTCTAGAGCATTGGTCAAGTGCTGTTTTTTATTGCGGCTCAAAGGAATCTGAAAATTATCTATTTCTACAAAACGGCTGTTATAGCGTTCAATTTTTTTGAGATTTATAATGTAAGATTTGTGAATTCTAAGAAATTTTCCAGTGGGTAAGTCATTTTCAAAGGCTTTCATTGTAGACAGAATTACATAACTGCCATTGATAGTAATTAACTTGACATAATCACCCAACGCCTCAATCCACTTGATATCTCTTATAAAAACTTTTCTTTTTTTAAGATTGCTCTTCACAAAAATATGTTGGTTTTCTTTTTTGGGTTTTGTGGGTGTAGTGGCGGTTGATTTAGAGACAGCTTTATCAATGGCTTTGTCAAAAAGCTCTTGGTTTAAAGGTTTTGATAAAAAATCTACGACACCGTAGCGATAGGATTGAAAAGCTTGCTCTGTTTTTTTGGAGGTAATTATGATATTGGGTAATTTTAAATTGGATGCATTTATTATATCTAAAAACTCAAAACCACTCATTTTTGGCATCTCAATTTCGAGAAAAATAAGGTCAACATCTGTGTTTACTAAAAATTCATTCGCCTCAATACAGGAACTGAATTCAGCCAATAAATTGACAGAATTGTGGTCGTTAGACTTTTTTACAGTATCCATTCGCTGCAAGGCGTTGGGATCAATTACGATAGAATTTAGAGTCATGTTATAAAGGTTAATTTGTGCAATTACACACAAACAAACCACAATATTAGTTAATAAAATCGATTAAAACCAATAAAAGTCGTTAAAATGCACTTCACAGGGCTTTTAAAAAGATGAAAATTGTGTTGTTCATACCGCAATAATTACTTAGATTTGCACCCACAAAAAATATATTATATGAATCATTACGAAACTGTTTTCATCTTAAATCCCGTTTTATCTGACGATCAGATAAAGGAAACAGTAAAGAAATATGAAGATTTTCTCGTTTCTAAAGGAGCTAAGATGGTATCAAAAGAAGATTGGGGGCTAAAAAAATTAGCTTATCCTATTCAAAATAAAAAAAGTGGTTTTTACCATCTTTTTGAATTTACAGCTCCAGGCGAAGCCATTGGACAACTGGAGGTTGAATTTAGACGGGACGAACGCTTTATGCGCTACCTCACTGTCAAATTGGACAAACACGCCATTTCATGGGCAGAAAGAAGAAGAGAAAAATTTAAAGTAAAAGCGTAATTATGTCATTAGAACAACAAGCTAAAGGAAAAAAAGGAGGAGAAATCAGATATTTAACTCCTTTGAATATCGAAACAAATAAAGCAAAAAAATACTGCCGCTTTAAAAAATCGGGGATCAAATATATTGATTATAAAGATCCAGATTTTTTGATAAAATTTGTAAATGAGCAAGGAAAACTTTTACCCAGACGTCTTACGGGAACTTCCCTCAAGTACCAACGAAAAGTTTCAGTTGCTGTCAAAAGAGCACGTCATTTGGCTTTAATGCCCTACGTAGCTGATTTACTAAAATAAACCGATTATAGCAATGGAACTTATATTAAAACAAGACATAGAAGGATTGGGTTTTAAAGATGATGTAGTAACAGTTAAAAACGGTTATGGTAGAAATTTTTTAATCCCTGGTGGACAAGCAGTTCTTGCCACAACCTCCGCAAAGAAAGTATTGGCTGAAAATTTAAAACAGCGCGCTTTTAAAGAAAAGAAAGTGATTGAGGATGCTCAAAAAGTTGCAGAAGCAATCAAGGAGATGGAAATTAAAATTGCTGCAAAAGTAGGCAGTGGTGACAAACTTTTTGGATCGGTCAACAATATTGATGTTTCTGCCGCAATTGAAAAAGCAGGACAGTCCATAGATAAAAAGTTTATAACTGTCAGTGGTGGAAACGTCAAGCGATTGGGCAAATACAATGCACAAATCCGACTGCATCGCGATGTCAGTGTTGAACTGCCTTTTGAAATAATTGCCGAAAAAGCCTAGCGCTATTTCGATTTTAAAATTTTAAAGGCCTGTTTTCAACAACAGGCCTTTTTTAGCTTAAAAGCATGAAATACAGACGTCTTTCCAAAGAACAATTTGAAGAATTGCACAAAGAATTTATCAATTTTTTGGCAACACAATCCATTACGGTATCAGAATGGAAACTTCTTAAGGAGAAGAAGCCAGAGGTGGCTGAAGCAGAACTAGACGTATTTAGCGATCTTGTATGGGAAGGGGTCTTGGAGAATGTTACTTTCCTGGAAAATATTGCTCCAAAACATATGTATTTATTTTATGTCAAAGAAAAGTCTATCGCTTTGATTGGGCTCAAAGTCAGTAAAGAAACAGTGGATTTAACGATTGAAGGCGGCTTTTCATGGCTCCGAGATAATTTGATGTCCAACGAAGTAGAAATTTTTGACGCTGAAAAACAAATAAAAGGCGATAAAAAACTTCAAATTTTTGAACTGATAGAAAAAGGCGCACACATTACCAAAGGTGAATTGTTTAAGTATTTTGAGCAACTCATTGGATAGCGTCTTAAAAAATTAGATATTTGTTAATAAACAAGTTTTATGGCTTCAAAACCACGAATATCCAAGGGAACACGAGATTTTAATTCGCAGCAACTTGCCAAACGCGATTACATTTTTAGTACCATAAAGTCAAACTTTATGCGTTACGGTTTTGAACCGATTGAAACTCCAAGTTTTGAATTGTCTCAAACACTCTTAGGCAAGTATGGAGAGGAAGGGGACCGCTTAATTTTTAAAATTTTAAACTCAGGAGAGAAAATTAAAAAAGCAGATCTTCAAGCGCTTAAAAAGAATGAACTATCTCGCTTCTCTAATTCATTATCAGAAAAAGCACTGCGCTATGATTTAACAGTCCCTTTTGCGCGTTACGTAGTCCAATACCAAAATGATATCGCTTTTCCTTTTAAGCGTTATCAGATTCAACCTGTGTGGCGAGCTGACCGTCCTCAAAAAGGCCGTTTTCAAGAGTTTTATCAGTGCGACGCGGACGCTGTGGGTTCCAATTCTCTTTGGCAAGAGGTAGAATTTATTCAATTATACGATGCTGTTTTCGCCGATCTTAAGTTGGAGGGGGTTTGTATTAAAATAAATAATAGAAAAATATTGGCGGCCATAGCGAATTTAATAGGTGCCCAAGATAAGCTGTTGGATTTTACTGTATCATTAGACAAGCTGGACAAAATTGGTCCAGAAAAAGTCAAGGAAGAAATGCTTCTAAAAGGAATCAATCCCGAGGGTATCAAATCTTTAGAACCTTTGTTTAAGATGCAAGGAAGTTTTGATTCTCAATTAAAGGCTCTAAAGGTTTTATTGAAAAATTCTGAAATTGGTCTGACTGGCCTCTCAGAACTGCAATTTATTTCAGAAACAATTCAAAATTTAGGTCTCAAAACAGTGGTTTTAAAGCTAGACGTCACTTTAGCACGTGGTTTGAATTATTATACAGGTGCTATTTTTGAGGTTTCTGCGCCCGACAAAATGGATATTGGATCCTTAGGGGGTGGAGGGCGTTACGACAATTTAACCGGAATTTTTGGTCTTCAAGGCATGAGTGGTGTAGGGATCAGTTTTGGTTTGGACCGCATTGCGATTGTATTGGATGAGTTGGCCCTTTTCCCTGAATGTAATTTGCAATCAACACAAGTTTTATTTACCAACTTTGGGAGCAAAGAGGGTTTATACAGTTACAAAGCCATTCAAAGTTTGAGAGCTGTTGGTGTTGTTGCTGAACTCTTTCCAGATGCCTGCAAGTTGAAAAAGCAAATTTCATATGCCAATAAACGCGGCATCCCTTATGTTGTTTTGGTTGGAGATCAGGAAATGCTGACCAATACATTTACACTTAAGAATATGAAAGACGGCAGTCAGTTCTCTCTAAATTTAAAAGCTCTTATCGACCGGTTAAGAAATCAAAAAAACCCTTGATTCACAAGGGTTTAAAGTAGCGTGGGGGAGATTTGAACTCCCGACCTCCGGGTTATGAATCCGACGCTCTAACCAACTGAGCTACCACGCCATAAATGATGGCAGCAAATATAGAAACAAATTCGTAGGCTTTCAAAATAAATCCTTTGTAAAAAATATTTTTTTTCTTTTAAAACTAATAAATTATTGTATATATTGGAATTCTAATTATCACCCATATGAACACCAAAGTTAAATACGAGTTAGAGTTTCCAATACAAGCCTCACCTCAGTTGTTATACAATTATATTTCCACCCCTTCAGGACTCTCCGAATGGTTTGCAGATAATGTCAATTCTAGAGGAGAGCTATTTACTTTTATTTGGGATGATTCTGAGGAACAAGCGAAGTTAATTACAAAAAAGAGTTCTGAGCGCATTAAATTTAAGTGGTTGGAGAGTGAAGATGATGGCAGCTTTTTTGAATTGAGAATTCAAGTGGATTCTATTACAAAAGATGTTTCTATCATTGTTACCGATTTTTCAGATGACGATGAGGTAGAAGAATCAAAAATGCTTTGGGAGAATCAAATCGCAAGTTTAAAGCAAGTTTTAGGGTCCCGTTAACCCCCAGCCTTTCCAAATTAATTTTTAGAGTCAAATGATCAATATCAACGGAACAATTTTTCAAGATTCCGAGGCCCATTTGTCAGTTCAAAACAGGGGCTTAGCTTATGGAGACGCTGTTTTTGAAACCATTAAAGTCAATAATAAGCCTCTTTTTTGGGAGGCGCATTACTTTCGTTTAATGGCTTCCATGCGAATTTTGAGAATGCAGATTCCAATGAATTTTACTCCAGAGTTTTTAGAAAATCAAATCATGGATTTACTGGCCTCTATGCCAGAGCAAGCCGTTTCATATAGAGTAAAAATAACTGTTTATAGAACTTCTGGAGGGTATTATACCCCCAATTCTAATAATGTTGAGTTTAACATTACAGCTGTAGCTTTGGATTCTGACTTGTACATTTATAAAACCAATGATTTTGAAATAGAGCTGTTTAAAGATTATTTAATTGCACCAAATTTGCTTTCAACTCTGAAAACGAATAATAAAGTCGTGAATGTATTGGGAAGTATTTTTGCAAAAGAAAATAATTATCAAAATTGTTTGCTGTTAAATACCAATAAAAATATTGTTGAGGCTCTGAATGGGAATGTGTTTCTAGTCAAAGATAAAGTGATTAAAACACCCCCAGTTTCAGATGGTGCATTAAAAGGTATCATACGCGGTCAATTGATCGATATAATTAAAAAGTCAAATAATTTTGAATTAGATGTGAGTTCTATTTCCCCTTTTGAACTTCAAAAAGTAGATGAGATTTTTATAACCAATGTCATCCAAGGTATTGTAGCAGTCACTAAATTCCGCAAGAAATTTTATGCAAATGAAATTTCTAAAATGCTTCTAAAAAGTTTAAATTTAAGGTTAAGGATAGTTTAGTTGTAAGAGGGGTTTTCAGGTGCATTAGACCACAGGCTGTATTCTCCGCCCATATCTAACATTTTTTTCTTCCAAAAAGATGGATCTACCTCTTGAATGATCTTATCTTGGTAGTTATTTTCTGATAAAATCCAGGTATTGGAATCCAGCTCAGAGTTGAGTTGATCAACATCCCATCCAGAGTAACCCAAAAAGAAACGAATCTCCGCTTGATTAATTTTACCGGCTGTTATTAGTTTTGAAACCTTTTCAAAATTACCACTCCAATACAAGCCCTCTGAGATTTCTATACTATCTGGAATGAGTTTGGGAAGTTTATGAATAAAATATAGATTGTCTTGCTGCACTGGGCCCCCATTATATATTGGAAAATTTGATTTAATTTCAGGGATCAAATCTCCAAGTTCAAAATCCATGGGCTTGTTCAGAATAAATCCAATTGAACCTTCGTTAGAGTGGTCTACAATAAGAATAATTGCTCGATTGAAAGATACGTCTCCAATTATTGAGGGTTTTGCAATTAATATTTTACCTTTTTTTAGGGTCAAAATTCACATTGTTTTTGCGTTCAGCCTTTAAAAATACTAAATTAATTTTAGTTGTAGCAGCAGATGTTTTTTTAGAGCATTTTAGCTTCGGAATCAAATGAAAAACCATTTAAAAAATCTTTTACATCCATCTGTTTTTTTCCTGGAAACTTAAATGAAACCAAGTGGATATATCCATTTTTAATAGAAACTTTGATAGAGGATTTATCTGCGATTACGCTCCCAATCTCCTCTGAATGGGATATTTCATTAAATAAAATGCTATAGATTTTAATGTTGTACTCATCAGTTCCGTTTTGAAGCAGTGCCCATGCGCCTGGATAAGGATTCAAGCCCCGAATGTGATTCCTTATTTCTTCAGCGGTTTTGGACCAGTCAATTTTACAATTACTTTTAAAAAGTTTTGGGGCTGATTTGAGGCTCTCATTTTCAATTTGAACTTTTACACAGATCATTTCATTTAAAATACATTCGATAGTTTCTATGACTAATTTTTGACCTAGTTGCATTAGCTTGTTGTGTAGGCTATCGGCTGTATCGTCTCTTGAAATTGATACTTTAGATTGTAAAATGATACCGCCAGTATCAATTTTATCATCTAGAAAAAAGGTGGTGACTCCGGTTTCAGTTTCTCCATTTATCAAAGCCCAATTGATTGGAGCTGCCCCTCTGTATTGTGGCAATAAGGAGGCATGCAAATTAAAAGTTCCCATGGCGGGCATTTCCCAAACGACTCTTGGCAGCATCCTAAAAGCGACAACAATCTGTAAATTGGCTTTTAAGTCTTTTAATTGTCCAATAAAATCATCCGCTTTTAAGTTTATTGGTTGTAAAACTTTTAGCTTGTATTGGACGGCAATGCATTTCACAGCGGACGACTTTATGCTTTGACCCCGTCCAGCGGGTCGGTCTGGTGCAGTAATTACTCCCACAACATTATAATCATTATCAAGAAGTCCTTTAAGGATATTCGCCGCAAAGGCTGGTGTTCCCATAAATACGATCCGAAGTTTTGCTTTGTCCATTATAAAATCTGATATTGATTGGTCGCTGTGAGATTAATCATTTTATTTTCAAGCAAGTGCCTTAAAATAAAAAAGACTTTTTCTGGCTCTAAATTACAAATATCTACCAATTCTCTGGAAGTCAAAGTTCTTTTTTCTAGGGTTTTATAAACGCGCTCTATATCTTCCTGAGTACAGTGTTTTTGCCTCGCATCTGCTGCATCACATACATTACAAACCTTACAGCGTATTGGATCTTTTTCGCCGAAATAGTTGAGCAGCTGTACGCTCTTACAGTTTGTATTGTTTTGTGCAAAAGCTAACACAGCCTTGAGCTTGGCAAGTTTAATTTTATTTTGATGATTGATTGATTTTGAAATCGCGTGAATCGTTTTGTCATCTTCTCGAGGGACTAAAAATGTTATTTGAGCATCTGTCTGTCGATTTTCAAAAGCTGCGATTTCTTCGGATTTAAACTGCTCAAGTACTTGAATGATTTGATTGTTCTTTAAACCTGTTTTATTTGCAATTTTTTTAACATCAATAACAGTTGATCGCTCAAACACCCCCTCACAGGTTCTAAGAATGGTATTTACAATTAAATTTTTAATCGATTGATTTTTAATATGCTGCTGTAATCGTTTATTTGAGACTAAAAATTGAAGTGATATTTTATTTTTATAAAAAGTTTCAAAAACCAAAATGCCATGTCGTTCTAGCAGTTTCAGTGCTGTAAATGTTTTTAATTTTGAAACTTTGTAAAGTTGACAAAATTCATCAAACTTTAGCCCCATTTGTGTCCTACCAAATTCTCCATATGCGATTTGAAAATAAGTACACAATTTTTTATAAATGAGTTTTAAAAATACAATTTCCGGGATTTGATTTCTAAACCATTTTCGCGTATCTTCTACACTGTTTGGTCCCATTATTAGAACTGCTTTGGCTTTTTTTCCATTGCGACCTGCACGTCCCGATTCTTGAAAATAGGCTTCTAGGCTTCCCGGAATTGACAAGTGAATAACCAATCCTACATCGCTTTTATCAATCCCCATACCAAAGGCATTTGTAGCGACCATGACTCTAAACTTATGAGACTTCCAATTTGAATAAACGGTTTCTTTGATTTTAGAGTCAAGTCCGCCATGGTAGTATCCACTGCTAATCCCATTATTATCAAGTACTTTGGCTATTTGTTCAGTTGCAATTCGACTCCTAACATATATTATGGCGCTGCCTTTGGTTTCATTTAAAAGTTTTATAGTTTTGT
>MDTC01090705.1_pt1 | contig 25122 bp, 16 predicted proteins | sample 811181 | NCBI WGS metagenome assembly MDTC01 (sample SAMN05326644, study PRJNA326480) | marine metagenome | isolation source: seawater | place: Pacific Ocean: North | collected 2011
AATTTATATATTTTTTGAACTTTACCCTGCAAGTTCCAATCTATTTGGGTTATTGCATTGGCATTGTCGCGAATAAGGTTTCCGAGCGCATCGTATGCAAAATCGCCATTTGCAATATTGGTATATGCACTTGTTTGCGGATAATCATTGTTATTTACCGTTCCGGCATTATCGTAAACATGATATAATCTGTTGCTACGCAAAATATCACCCGTGGACTGGCTTATTTTATCGTAATAATAGGTTAATTCATCCATTACAACTCCTTGATCGTTATATCTTATCAAAGATTGAATATTTCCGTTGGCATCGTAGGTATAAGAGGTTTTAAATTCATTGTTCGAAGCGGAATTTGTATAATCGTTAGTGCTTGAGTAAGGGGTGTAGGCAGTAATTCTGTTCAACTGATCGTACCGGTAAGTATTCCACATTAACGGGAGCGGAGTGTAGTTTTCATCGGTAAGTGCTACAGCCATTCCGCTGATATTACCGTTGTACAGATTGTTGGCCTGAACGGGTGCTTGATATACATCGGTTAAAAAACGATTGGCGTTTACATTGTTTTGTCCCACAGCGTTGTAATCGGAATAGTTGGTTGTATTAAAATAATGCAAAGAAAAGCCCATAGCGTCTCGTGCAATATATTCGTGACTTTGTAGGTTAGGAAGGTAGTTTCCTCCGGTTACACCATCCAACCCTTGATCATTTGCCGCAGCTATTTGATTACTGTTTACTCCTTTCAACCATCCTTGAAGTGTATAGGCATAGTCAAGACCTTGTACTTTGTGGTCGCCAATTTCAATTCGAGCCAATGGTCCGTGTAAATAATAAAAATATGCTGCATCCAAATCGTACCAAAATCCGTTGTCAGACGTATAAGCTTCTATAATTCTGTTATCAGCATCGTAATAGTATTTATGATAAAACTTATCCCATTTTCCACCTTCGTAAGATACTTTTTTCACGTTTCCGCTAATAAGGTCATATTCGTAATCGGTTCTTTTTAGTTGTGCGCCATAAAAAGACAATGGTGTATATTCGGTAATTAAAGTTTTTACATTTCCGTGAATATCATATGAATAATGAGATGCCGAAAGATAGTTGTTGTCAGTAGCTTTTTCTTTGTAATAAACAGACGCAACTCTGTTTCGCAGGTTTGTTTGTCCGGATGCGCCAAAATAATTGTTTACGGCATTATTTAGCGGAGCATCATATTGCGTATAGGTAACTTCTGTACGGCTGTTGCTGTTATCCCAACCGTCGGGGAAAGAATTTTGATTTAAATCGGCCAATAACGGTTCGGATGCGGCAACAGTTTGTCCGCTTTCAATTATTCTACCCAGCGGATCGTATTTCGAATAACTGTATTCATTGTTGGGGAATTGCTTGCTGTTGGTCGAGGCTTTTAGTTGTCCTATCTGATTGTAATAAAACAACTGGGAGACATTGTTGTAAATTACATTATTATAAAGTTGAGAGCCGGTAACCATTCCTATATTGTAATAATTATTTACAGCAAGGGCATTGACAGTAAAGTTTAATGGTGAAGTATTGACTACATTCCACGAATATCCGCCATCTGTGGTAGTAAGTTGTAATAAATAATCGCCCACAGCCATTCCGTTTAAAGCATCTACAAATTCTATATCGGTAATTTTTGTAGCATTATATGTACCATTAATTGTTGCCTGTATTTGAGTAAAGGAGGTACCTAAATCATTAATTCTATAAATTGTTGGAGTTCCTCCTCCACTCACCGATACAACAGCTTCGGTTTCCGAAAGCAAGTTTACAGTTGTCCAATTACTTCCGGAATTTGCCGTTATAATAGGTTGGTTTCCATTAAAATAAATTTTTTGGTCGTTACATGCTATTTTAACATACCCTGAAACAGAAGGATAAATGTCGCATGAAATAAGAGGGGTTACCCCGGTATAGCTGCTTAAGGTTAAAGATTGATTTATAATATCGGAAGAAAAATAAGATATTGGAGCATTATTATTATCCCCACCAATAATATATACAGCACTACCATATGTTGCTACATCATTAAAAGTGTAATTATTAAAAGTTTGTGTTTGCCATGAAATATTTTGCGGATCAGACGCATCAGATGTATAGATTACCTCTCCCATATCGGTAACAATAATTAACCCGTTATTTTGCAATTTTTCCAAACCGGTAATATTTCCATTAAGAAGCGGGAAAGAATTGACAGCCACAAAAGAGTTATTGATTTGATAATAAAGTTGATTATTGGCAGCTGTAAATGCAGTATTTCCGGCAAAAGCCAATTCAGTAAAATTATAATTTGTATTAACCTGATTGCTTTGAGCCAATAAAATTTTATCGTGATCGGGAACGGATTGCGCAGTAAGTTGATTAAAAGAGTTGTAATAATACTTAGTAGGTAAACTGTGTGAAGCCGTTACATAAGGATATATATCCGGATGATCGCGATGATTTTGAGCCATTGCAATTTCTGCGTCGCTCAAGAATCTTACTCCCTCGGGCGGTACTGTTTGAATTAAATTACCGGCTCGATCATAATAATATAATGTAAAATGATATTCTTTATCAGGGTATTGCATAGAAAAATCTTCTGCAAAATTATCGCCATGCAAACATTTTTCACGATACTCGTTAATAAATTGGTCAACTAACTGTTCGTATTGTAATTCATAGTAATAATTTGCATAAAAGTTTATTAAATTATTGGCTTCTTCGCCACAAGGGTCTTCTTGTAAACATCCGGAAGAAATTTCTTCAGGTACTGCAGGGTCTGTGCTTGGGTTAGAAACCGGATTAGACCAATTGGAAGAAGAACAATTATTATACCATGTTTGTATTTCTTGAGTTGTTACGGTTAACTGATGTTCCTGATTATAATAATCGGCCATAGTTTGGAAAAAATCAGGATCACTAACCGCCGGATTATAATTTTGACCGTTATTATCTAACTCCCAAGTATATACATAAGCTTCATGTGCTGTTTTAAGTTCTGAACACAAGCAATTAAACTCCAAAGGAATTGTATCACAGTTTTTGGTTAACGAAAAGTTAGAGTAAAAAATTTCCACATCTTTGTTTGTTCCACATGCAGCGTAGCAATTATCTTGCCCATTTATATCCAATATTTTTTCATCTATAATATATAAATATTGATAATTATCTTGTACCGTAAAGGTTGTGCAAATATTATTTATTGAACACCCTAAATTAACATTTTGTTGAATGATAATTTGATAATTGGAACTGCTGGGGGTATTATTAATGGCATCCCAACCGGAATCATCGGACAAAACAACGTAAATAGTACGATCGCAAAACGTTTGTACATCGTAACAAAAAGTATAACTTTTACCTGCTTCCAGGGGATATAGCAAAGTATTCACACTAATTCCTTGAGTGTTATCCAAAACACCATTTTCTGCCCAAGAAGTGCCGTCAGCATTACTCCATCCGTCAATTTCACTTAATGGACAGGAAGGGCAACCTACAGATGCCCAGGGCTCTAACATAGGATTATTAATGTAATTACCGGTACAAGGGTTAAAAATTTGATCGCCAAACTCTTGCGCATCACTAGCCGATGAAATATAATCAAATATTGTAGGGTCAATGAAATTTATGTAAAATCCGTCGGCACTTCCTCCGGAGTCGTCACAAATACCATCCGGAGGTGTGTTGTCAGGCAAATAATTACAACCTTGTCCATTTATATATGCCTTAAAGTAATAGGCCTTTTTAGATAAATATAAGCCGGTAAAAATAGTCCAAATTTCATCACAAGTTGCACCTTGTCCGGCATATTCTACGGCTGCATCCCACATACAAAGTAAACTTCCTGATGTTGACTGAAAAGTAGAAGATGTTATATCACTGCTCATATTATTGTAATATGTTGAACCAACTCCTTGACATGAATATTGTGCATTGGAACTAAAAAAAGGATCTTTATCCAATACATTTAGCAAATCATTACAAGTTAAATTACAATTTCCTTGTGTAAAACCAAATTCGTTTGCTGCATCATTATAGCTTAGAGTTCTAATATAGGTGTCAAATTCCATATTTGTTAATCCATTGCAGGTATTGGCATTTATTAATGTACATGTTTGATAATGACAATATTCAGGGTGAAATTCAACTAGTGAATTATATGTTTGACCGTTAATGGTTAGAGCATTTGAAAATTGTTGAGTCTCCCAGCCATTTTGCCAATTGTTCCGTATTAAATCCCAACTAGTCAATACCGTGCCTGATGAGTTTGTAAACCCCATGTCACTCCATATATTTGCCCCTGAATATAGATTTGATATATTCGCAAACAACCACCCGTTAATATTTGTAGACGTAGTGTTTGAACCGGGCAAATTATCAAAGTATCGTCCGCCGGGAGACATATCTGATTTTAAAATTTCTAAAATATCATCACAAGAACCTGCTATATCTGACAAGTCGGGAATACAATTCGTTGATTGACAATCAGCACAAGCGTCAGCAATATTCGTGTTGTTTAATAAAATATTGGTATAATCAGTGATACAATTGTCAATATAATTGGCTGTAAAGTCATCTAAAGCATTTTGTAAAGCTGCTTGATCTAATGTGAGCTTTTTTACAATATTATAAAAACCGGCATCCGGAAAGGTTACGGTAAAATTTGCTGTTAAACCGTTTGTTGGGTTTAAAATCATATTTTGTATAGTAGTAACCAGAGTACCACATTCGTCGTAAATATCAATTGACAATTCATAACTGCAATCGTAAGCAGGAGAATTACATAAGCCTTGATATGTTTCAGGAGATAATGTGTAATTAAAAGTATATATGGCATTCCCGGGCACAAAAATATTAGAGTTGATTATATAGGCTTCTTGCGTTTCATCCCAATTGTTTAAATTATTCAAATCTCCATAAATAATATTACCGCTACCAGTGTTAGAAGCTATTGCGTCCATATTTTGAGGAGCTTCACCGCATAAAGAGGTTGCTACAACTTGACCGGCTAAATTTTTATAAGATAAACTATATTGCCCATTGGGGTCTTTAACGGCTTCTAAGGTATAGTATTTTGCTTTTCCTGCATCATTTCCAAATAATCGGTCAAGTTGTTGTTGAATAGGTGTACCTATGCCATATTTTATTTCATGTCCTTCACCTTGCTTAAAAGCTTCGCCCGGGGAAATATTCATTATTGGTTTTCCATCTTTTCCATAAACAGTTTGTGAATATACATATCCGTCAGCATCAGGAATATAAGAATGGTAACCATCACCTGATAAATAATTATTTTCCGAATAATAATATGAAGCTCCTTGCGTATTGGATAATGAAAAATTATTTGTAGAACAAGTTGCTTTATTATCAATATCTTTTGCAGAAAGTGGCTGACCGTTTAAAAGGGTAATACCGCCCTTATAATCTAATCTGTTTTCATAAACTCCCATAGAATTTAATGCAGGAGTAGGCAGTATTTGTAACGATTGGCGACCTTCATAATCATAATATGTTTCTGCATAAATAGTAACATTATCTGTATTATTAATTGTAGCGGTTTGTCTATTTCTACCACTTCCGTCAAAATAAGACACTACCTCTTTACGCTTCCCATCTTCTGCATAAGTTGCTTGATATGTCCAATTTTTATCATCATTGTTATTATACACTTGAAATTGGTTTGCATTATTATCTGACCAAATTGTTCTTTTTTCATAATTCCAATAATTTTCAATACGACCTACTGCTCTTATTCGATAAAAAACTTTACCGTCGTCAAAAGGTAAATTTATTGTGTAAGAATTATTTTTAGTTGTAATTCTTGTAAATTGATTAGTTGGGATATCTGAAGGAGTATTGTATAAGGAATAGTTAGCAGCATAAGTAGAGATAAAACACCATTCTAATTCATAATATTCTGCACCCACTACATAATTCCAATATAATGTGGCGGTATTATCTGTTGTATTTAAAATGTGAGAAATAATAGGAGCAACCTGTTCGTCCAGTTGATAATAACGTTCGCAATATATCTCTGAAACTAATTCAATATCGTTAGGCAGAGCCCCGGAAACAGAATTTATAATAACTTTTATTTTTGCACCGCCGGGAGAAATTTCAAGAAAATCAATATCTTTCATTTCTACTCCACTTGAAGAGTTTAATATTAACGATAAAGTTTTATTTGTAGCTTGATAAATAACATTTCCGTTAATATCAAATACTTCTACATTAAAGTTAACAGATGGGAAAAAATTATTCTGATAATACTGATGTAATTGACCTGTATATTTAAAAGAAATGATATTTTTATATTTAACATCTTTAAAATTAAATGGAGTAATAGAATTAAAATAGTCTACTTCAACACTTAATGTTGCGTTGGAAGTAATATTTGCACCTATTAACTTGTTTGCATAATGATCTTCAGCAGCTTTTACTTGTCCTAAAATTATGCTAACGCTAAAAATTAAAAATAAACCTATTTTATTCAATCGTTTCATAAGTCTCAGAATATATTGACAGTGAATAATTTTTAAACATTGGAGTTAAAATGTATGTACTTCCTTTTTTAATTACATAACTGTTTAATGAGAATTCATTTTTACGGACAGTTTCTGATAGATAATTATATTTTACACTTAATTTTTCTCCACCAATTTCTTTTACCAAATTAGGGTTATATATATAATTAATAGTTATTAAAAAATCATTTTTAATAATTACTTCAATTGAAGAAAAGTAAAAGAAACTTCCTTCTGTCGAATTATTGGCATCGGAAGGCTTCAATAAATTAAATGTATATTTCTTAGAGCCATCGGAAAGCTTTTCATAACTGTAATCAAAATTTTGTAAATATTTAGTTAAAATAGAATCCGGTAACATTTTATTTGTTGATACTTTGTCAAAAACCTTTTGATCATATGCGTATAAATCTATTTCTAAAGATTCATGATCAATTACCAAAAATTTGTCACGATTTTTTATTTGTTCGACAGAATTATATTTAGATTTATAGAATTCATTACCTAGCTTTTTTATATAACCTGTCCCAACCTTTTCAGGAGTACCATCAATTTTATTATATAAAAAAACCGTTATCTTTGCATTTATGTTAGCAGTCCTGAATTTTTCGGAAACTTTTTTATAATCTGCAATATAATCCTGTCCTTTCACTATTAAGGATGACGCAACAAATAATAATATGAAAATATGATACCTCATTTAAAATTTATATTAATGTACATGCTTAGCATTTCTACCTTCTTGAATAGTCATAACACCTCTTTCGGTTTCTTTTTTTATTAATTTTAAATTACCTTCATCATCATAGACGTAAAATGTAGCATAATTATTTTCATCAAGTTGAGCCAATAATTTTCCGGTAGTAAAATCATAAACATAAGATGCCATTGTTGCATCAAATGGGTGTAATCGAATGTCATCAAAAAACACGTCTACCATCGGGTCACTGCTTTTTAAATTAAGTAACATTTGAGTAGCCCCAGAAGGTATTGTAAATATATATTCTATTCTTTGCCAACCTTCGATAATTTTACCTGAGGCTTTAATGTTGTTATATGATATACTTGTGCCTGGAAATGAAATATCAATGGAAGGGTATATATAGTTTGGCACATTGAAACCTGTAGATTCTTTGACCCATGCAGACAAAACGTATCGTTTTCCGGGAATGGGTTGAAATACTCCAATACAATTAGGACGCACTTCAATACAAAATGTTTTTTGTACCGTTGTTTCATTTTCTTTACAATCTGGACAATCATCATAAGCAACTATATCAAAACAATAACTTCCTGGTTGAGTTGGTGTCCAGTCTACATTTATAGTATAAGCATTAGATGAATTTTGAGTTATTTGAATTGCATTAGTAGGAATAGAATTATTAACATTACCAGTTGTTACAAATACATTTTCACAAGTAACTCCATTTTCATCACCTTCCGTTACATTAATAAAAAATGTAACATTTTCATCTACTTCAACATCTATAGAATAATATCCACCATTATTTATTCCTGATATTATTGGTTCCGGATTATAACATTGAGAAAATACCAATTCAATAGAAATGAAATATAAAAATGTTAGGAATAATATCTGCTTTATTTTCATAATTATAAATTTACAGTTATTGTTTGTGTAGCTCCATTACTGATTTTTAAACTTTTATTACCTGAATGTGCTTCAGTATCAATAATTGCTGCATCATTATTCAGAATAAAAGAAAAGTGACTTGAATTACAACTTTGATTTTCTTCTTCAAAACTGTCAAATGCAATTTCATTATATTTAGCATTTTTAGCTATTGCTGTTGCCAAACTATTATGATATCCATAAAGTGCTGCACTATAATTCCCCAAAGGATCTTTATTTTCCAACTCAAAACCATAAGGTGAATATTTTGTGATTGTGTTTAAGACTATCCAATTAGGATCATTCAGCATTACATTATTCCAGTTAAAAGGAGTGAACTTAGCGTAAAAACCATCATTTTGACTTTCATTTTTATATAACCTTTCGGTTCTATATTGATATGCTTTATATGGTCTCCACACCCCTTTTCGTCCAGAAACATAATCATTCGGTGTGTTTTTTGGATCACTGTAACAATCTTGGAGACATGATTTTGGCCAAACATCACTATATTCTACTGCTGATGCATTTACAATTTTATCAAAGCTAATATCTGTTCCATTTACAGTTAACTCTTGCGCTACAATATTACCCACTTCAGTTGTGAATTGATTTTTAAATACAGGCTTAACATTAGCTATTGATTCTAAATTTGAAGAAACAATAAAACCATTCCCGTTAATTTGCTCTATATCTAATGCTAAAGTATTGCCATTAACGCTAACATTATTTATCACACCATAATCTGTTGTTGTTCCATCATATAAGCCAATTATATCTCCAGCATGAAATAATGATGCGGGATATGTAATATTAACTGACGCAGGTGCAATAACAATATTAGCAATATGATTATTAGTGGTATTTATATTAAAATTAATATTATAACGATAACCACTGGGATAATAGTTGTTATTTGTAATGATGTTATCTATCCTCTTATTAACACTGCCCATTGTTTCATACACAGGAGTCTGTGTGTAACCAAAAATTTTGTAATTATAAATTGGGTCTTCGTATTCGTTAGTTGTTTTAGTAAGAACAGGAGTGCCTGAATAAGGATCAAAAGCAATGTTTTCTTGGGTTAAAGTGTAATTTCTTTCGGTTGTTTTAACAGCTTTTATTACACCGGTTTTATAAATAATTTTATGTGCAACCACTGTTTTTAATGAGGTTTTTTGTTTTGTTTTTACAGGAAGAGGGATTGGAAGGGTCATAAGTGGAATCTGAAACTCAAAGTTAAGATCTAATCCAAACGACTTGTTTTCAGAATAATTTTCTTCCCATTCAAAATAAGTATCTACACTTTGTCCTATTACAGCATCAATAAAATCACCATCTTCATTGATAATTTTTACAATGTTATTAAGCTCATTTTTTCCATTTGGATTATATTGATTTTTTGTTTGATAAATAAATTCTTGTTTTGAAATTATTACCCCGGTATATCGTTCCAAAGTTGATGTAGATTTTGGCTTACCAGCCATATCATTTAAAACAACAGAATATCCTTGACTTCTTGCCATTGATTTTTTTTGTTCTGAATATACCCCCGGAATCATAGCTAACCTTGTATAAGGAGGATCTGCTGATATTGCCGTTTCATTCGTAATGACAGGAAAATCTTTTGGCGAATAAAATTCATAAATCATAATAGGTTGTGCGGAAGTTGACGGTGAAATATAATTATTGTTATTATCTGCCAAAGCTTCCTCAGGAGCTATGCTTTTGACCGTAACTTTTCGATACCCTACTTGAGCTGACGGGTAAAACATTCTTAAAACCGGCTTTGCAACAAATAAACTTCTAACTGTACCAAAAGGTAAAGATTCTGAATACTCTACCGGTAAGAATTGAGGAGTTTCTTCGTATCCTAGAGAAGGTTCGTATGCAACTCCAGAACTAATCGTTGCTCCGTTTTCTGTCATAGTATAATCATATGTTTGCCCATAATTAGCATTTCCACTACTCCAAACATCATTTATATATAATTTTCTCACACGATACCCTCCACCTTTTTTAATTAAATCATCATCTAACAATCTGATTTCCGACCGACCATTTAGTCTAATAGTGTTACCATATCCTTTAGCATATGAGTGATTATAATAACCTATTACCATATCTATTGCGCTGTTAATAGCGGTACTTGGTGCTGAAAAAATTGTCATAATTTGATTATATGCATTACCTGAATTTGTAGGGGTAATATTATCCGTTAACAAATCCGGCCTATCCGTTTTTAAATATGTTAAAGCGGCTTTTTGCATTGGATTAACCTTAGTACCTAAAATTTTAGTTAATTTAATTGGTTTAATAGATATAAAGTAATAATATTTACCATTTATGTTTTGAGTACCAAAGTACGAGGAAAGATTAGACTGTGGGAAATATACATCAGCAAAACCAGACACATATGCCCATCTATCTTTTAAATTTTTAGTTTTAAGTAATGTGTAATTTCTAAACCAAATTTTCTTGTTGTTTCCAATAAATTTATCTATAACTTCTTGGGCACTTAAATAATTTTGGTTATCCGAATAAAAATAAATTTTATATGTTCCATTATTAGACTTTTCATTTAGTTTGGTTAGGTTATTTCCTGTTTTATCCTCGGAATCCTCCATTAATCCTGATGTTTTATTACCCAGTAAATCATAAATATCTTCGCCCACACCGGCAATAGGATACATTTTAGTAACTTCTTCTGTTTCTATATAAGAATAGTCATCATGTTCATGTTCTATATTTAATTCTCCTCCTGTTGGTAAAATTATTTTAGTTAAATCCCATGGGGCAACATTATTATTCGTGTATAACTCTTCTTTAATGTACGGATGTTTTTGATGAGGATAGCTTGTAGGATAGGAACTATTTGGTACATAATTCCCCCACTTATCCATATCATTTACATTATAATTCGCATTACTGTTTCCGTATTCAAAAACATATGGACTTTTAGACCCTCTATTGGATTGTTCATATGTAAAATAAACTTTTTTTAGAGTTAATTTCCCTTGTAATTCCGGAGGTGTTGGATTAATGTTGTTTGATGCATAATTTATATTGTTAGGCACATATTTACATAATGAATAGTCATATTCAAAATGAACGGTTTTTATTAAAAAATCATTTGTGCCACCGGATAAATCTTTTTTATATAATTTTATTTCATTTAATTTTTTTAAAGACTTAGTCCCTATTTCGTTATTATAATTATTATTATTATTTCTTTGTGCATATTCGCCAAAAGCTTCATAACTATCATCTCTATCCTCAGTAATAAATACTGCTTTATGAGTTTTTGTTTCTATTGATGTAAGAATATATATTTGTTTAGTACCATATTGAAATGACGCAATGTCATCGGTTTCATCATCTTCAAATCCTTGCTCATAAAAAGCACCAATATAAGGAACTCGCCACTTGTAATTATCATGAACTTTTGTATAATTAAATTTAACCCAATATCCATAATCATCATCTGTCGGGCCATTCATTGTCCGATCAATATAATCCGCCGATACAACAGCTGTCAATAACCATGTATTAACATAAGGAGGGATAATTTTTTCTGAGTAATATTTCCTAAATGTATTTTCATAGGTGTTATTATTAATGTCAATTTGTTTTCCATTATAAAGACCTGATGGAGGGGGTGTAGGTACACTCATTTGCACCTCTTTTTGTGTTGTATTATATTGAGGAAGTCCGTAAATATATTTTGTGCCATCTTGTTGAGTAATTGTAATTTGTCCGATGTGATGCCCTTTTGCATCTAATGGTAAATTGTTATACAATGACCGGTCGAAACCATACTTTCTTGCTTGTTTAATAGTTAAGTATGAAATGTTTTTTCCAATTCTTAATCCTTCTTTGAATTGTTTTGGTGATGAGCTTGAACTTCCTGCATTCTGAACTGTAGGAAGGATTTTATAATTCTTCTTAAAATATGATGCTCCGTTTTGCTCAATTTTTGCTCTCACCGGCAACTCGTTTAACCATGAGTTATCTACAAACTCATTTACAACATCATAAGAAGATTTTTCTCCATATTCTTGAAAATATGATTTTCCATCTTTAAAATGATTGGTAAAATCACTGGTATGACCACTGATATTATATACTTCATCTCTCCAAGCAGAGCGAACCATTTCACCGCCCCCTGCAGAAAATCCTAACCCCAAGTGAAAATTTGAAGAACCTGAACCAAACTCAAGTAAAATCCTTTTGTTTTTTATTTGAGATTCTGTCGTTGGTGGAGAAAATATAGGAGTATAGTCAGTATAAACCCTAAACATACCCCCACTCCCTTGTCCAGTTTGCGAAAAGATATCATAAGCCATGGCTGAAGGAGCTAAGTTTGGAACTTTTTTGGAGTATGATAAGGGGTATTTTATATAATCTTGAATAGAGTTCTTATCGCTGTTAAGGTGATGTAACAAACCTATTGATGGTAGTTCTCTTGTACCATCATTTGAAAGGTTAGATTCATTATAAAACCCCTTTAAATATAAGTACTCAAATAATTTTGCTTTATATATTCCATAACTATTAGACTGCCCAATACTAAAGTCAATATCCCAGTTATTAATAATCATTTCATTATTAGGTACTGATACTCCTCCATTATCGTAACTAAATCCAATTGTTGTGGTATTGTTTAAATTAAACTTAGTTTTGCGTTCTTTTTTACTCTCTTCTTTAGAATCATCCTTCTTTTCCTTCTTTAAATTATGAACAGAAGTACTAAAATTTATATCTGTCAACCCCTTATTTGAATAATATTGAAGTGAGAAATTAAATATCTTTTGTATAAAATTTACATTAGGTGAAATACCTATCCCTCCACTTTGACTATCAAAACTTAAACCTAAACCAACATTTACAACCTTCTCACTTGTTCCTATTGAATAATTAACTCTAGCACCTAAACCTTTATAAGTATTGTAGTATACTTGAGTACTAATATTAGTATTAGAGGTAGGTTGAGGAATTCCAAATATTTTTTCTTTTTTAGTGGGGTGTATTGTAAAACCAACAGTCCAATCTTTCTTCATTTTCAAGGTTGATGTAATAACATCTCCGGAAAAGTCATCCGGCACACCTCTAAGTTGCCTATTAATTGCACCAACATTAATATTCCAACCAAGTCCTACCCAACTGGCTTCTTGTTCCATTCCAACACCTCCATGATAAGCTAAATTTATAGGATAACCACCATTTGGTCCGGGTACATTTAATAAAGGAATGTTATAGGTGAAATCACCGGTATATAAATTTACCAAATCAGATGTAGAGGCAGGCTCAAAACTGGCAAATTCTTCTTGAGAAGGCCCTGATGTTAGAGCGTATGCAATTGTAGGAAAACCTATTTGAAAAAGTAAATTTATTGCTAACAGTACACTAAGTGCTTTAAAACTTATTGTGTTTTTTAGATTCTCAAACATCATGAATTTAATTTTATTTTAGAATTAACAATTTCTTTATCAAAATAAAAGTTTAGTATTCCATATCCGAAAACCTCATCATTTATTGAAATGATTATTTCATCATTAATGTCCTTTATATTATCGAATACTAACAAGAAATCAAGATAGGGAACTAACCCATAATCAGATATAAAATATACGTGCGAAGCTTTTTTTTGGAATTTTTTTGTCTTTAAAATAACTTTTTTATGAAAACTATAACCAAAATAATCATTCAACTGAAGGTATCCTTGGTAATCGTCTGATACGTAGTAAATCGGGCTTTGCCCATCATTTCCATATATCCTATATCGAAAATAATAGGTGTTATTTTCTATTTTCGTTAATGAATCTAATTGGTTATTTGTTAGTGATGCATCATTTTTTAAATATATAAGCTTTTTGGGTAAAAAGGTCATTTCAAATTTAATGTTTTTAAATGACTTATTTTTTACAAAGCCATTTGATTCATCGAATACATAATCTGAAAGATCTTGTTTATTAAAAAAATTCTTTCGTATAGATTTTTTATTACACGCTAATAGCATAAAGAAAATTGATATAATGATTATCTTTCTCATTATAAGCCACTATATTTTTGATTAACATACTTAGTTACTTCATCTGTTATGTCGTAATTCTCATCTATATATAAAAAAGAACCATTACCATTAGCTCCATAAATAATATCATATTGATACTCCTTGCCAAATTCATTTATGTATTCATTTAATTGATTCAAAGATTGTTTAGTGAATTCCGAAACTAGTGCTTGATTTTGCTCCTCATATTCATTCATAAGTTTAATATATAACTCACGTTTTGTCAAGAATGATGTATCTTGTTCTGGGTTAACAGAGTTAGCATAGAGTTTTTCTACAACTATTTTTAAACTGTCTAAAATCATGTTCCTCTGTTTAATAGTGTTGTCAGCTTTTTTTTGTAATTCTTTTGTTAAAGTAAATGAATCAATAACCTTTGTAGTTTCAACATATCCAATTTTTTTGTTTTTACACGCTAACACAAAAACACATATTAAAAGAGGAGCATATTTCTTAAAAAAATAATTCATATTTACGCTATTTGTTTTATTAATAAGGTTGAGGAGTTCCACAATTTGATAGCCAAATTGGAGCATAGAGAAACCGTAAAAATTGTTTTCTCCCTTTATCATCTTTGACTATTAAAACATAAAACTTATTCAATGGTATTGCTTTACATTGTAAATCAATAGAAATCCAATTATCACCATACACTTTTGAGATAGAATAAGTATTTGAAGATAGAATAACATTATTATTCTCATCTATTATTTCATAATCTAATGTGCCTTCATGATAGCGTTCACGGTAAAAAAATTTCAACCTTCCTAAAGGGTCTACATTTTTAAAATTCATTCCTAATTCATGTTGTAACTTAGCATATTCTGTGGAATAATGGTAGTAAACAACAACATAAGGTCTTAAATTACTGTCTGAATAATCACTTGATGCAAATTGCATTCGAGTGTAATAAACTTCATTCACCAGACGAAACATAAAACCGAAATTACTTTCAGGATTAATTATCATATCTTGTACATGCCAAGTAATATCTACTTTATAATTTTGATTGCTGGACGTGGAAGACGGTATATACACAGAATCTTCCATTGTGTAATCCGGTTGTGTAGTCCAAGTTACCAAATGTTCATCCCATGGATTTAACACTCTACATAAATAAGATGCATTTGGTTTGGTTAAAGGATTGTGATTTATTCCATGTAAGAATAAAAAAGCTGAATCAATAATGGCGTCATTTGGAATGTTATTCAAATTAAATTCAATTAAAGAACGAATGGAATAAGGCACCCCTCCATTTGTCCACTCCTGTGTTTTAAAATATGGATAATCACCGTAATTTTTATTCACATTATTTATATATTCATGAATCATAGCATCTTTCTGAGGTAAAATAGTATCTATTTGTACTTGCCCAAAGACATCTATACAATTTAAATATAAGAATACCTCAAACAGAATAATAGTTAATACTTTTTTCATAATTAACGTGAATTAATTTCTAAAGAAAAAATAATAAGCTAAAACATTATCCGGAATAGGTTTATCTACCCGCCCAAGTAAATTGTTATTACTATCAAAAACCATAAGTCCATATTGAACCATTCCTATAATAACGCCATTGCTGTCTACCACATTGCCGTTACTATCTACCCCTCCTAAAACTTGTCCATTGGCTGAGGTTATATTTCCATTTTGATTTATAATTGCCATTACATTACTTCCTAATTGAGAGGTTACGATACCTTCTACAGATATTGTTTGTAACAAAATACCGGAAGTATCAACAATTTGAATAGTAGAATCCTGATATATAATCTCCCCAATTTTTATATTATTAACATTATATACGTTTTGAGAATTCACAGTGTGAAAGATCGATAATAAACTAAACAATAATAAGGCCTTAATAAATGATATTCTTTTCATAACAAAATAGAATTAAAAATTGGCCAATATTAAAAAGTATATTTTGTTTTACCAAAAAACATTTATTAAAAAAATATTAACAATCGTTTATATATCGCTTAAATGTTTATTGCTATATTTTAAGGGTATTCCCTGTTATTGTTTTGGAATATCCTGTAAAATAAATATGTTTTCAAATATTTACCTTTATTAAAATATAGAGGGAATACCCTTGTCAAAATTGTTAAATATTAATTTTCTAAATATATTGTTATGAATAATAAAATCATAGAAATTCATCCACAATTATTAAAATTCACTACTCATGAGTTAATTTTTCATGTCAGAGGAAATATTCCGCAATTTCATGACGATTTAACTCTGTTTATTTGTATTGAAGCTACTAAAAAAAGCGATGAGATTATCAGGCAAAAGTTAAACTTATATGATTATGAAGAGCTGAAAAAATTATCTTCTTTAATATTCCGTACATATGATTTGAATGAGTCTCAAATATTAAAATACTTGTCGGAGTTTATTTTAGCAGTTGAAAAACACAGAGATAACTATTTTATAAACAATAAATTCGCTCCAGAACATGTATCAAAACATCCTTCTTTCAATAACGAAATACGTTTATCCGCGAACCATATTCTTACAAAAAACAAAGATATTATAAATGGCGTTTATACATTGATATTTAAAAATTACCATTATTTTAATACTTCCTTTTTCAACGTGTTATTTTTAAGCGTGTTAGGGAATAATCTGTACAATAATTTTAACCTGAATATTGAAGGGAATTTACCTTTTTTGCGCGTTGCTGACATTCTTTTTCAAATGTTTGATATAAAAGAAAGTGAAAAACTAGGCGATAAGGAAATAGTGGGCGCAGATTATTTGCACAACAGTAAACTTCAGGGTGGAAAAATAGATGTGTATTTTAATCATTTTTCTACTTTAACCACCAAATTAAGCTTTTGTATTACAGGTTCTAAAAAAACATCCCGAGAAGCTAACGCATGGTATATTGAAAATACCGCTACTTCAAATTTTTACAATGAAAAATCTTATCATATTTTAAAAAGCATTATACGTCAAATACAGCGGTACGATGTTTCTCATATGCAGTTTTTATCAAAAGGGTTTCCGTATTTTGGTAAAATCACACCGGTAATCGTTGATTTGTTAACTACTTACGCTGCTTTGCATGCTGTTTTATTTCAGTTTCAACGTTCTAAAAATCGATTGAATCAAATTTTGGTGGAGAATGCAGATTATATTAAGGCAGTTGAAGTTATTTCGATAATTCTTCCTGATTTGCTAAAGCAAATTAATAATCCCGTAAAAAATAAAGAATTGCAAGGGTTTAAAGATTGGCTAAAACAGCAACATCAAACTCAAGTATTTTCGGCAAAAGAAGTGCAAACGTTTTATTGTTGCAGTAAGGCTCAAGCATACCGGATATTAAATGGTTATTTACACGATAAGGCTGTTTGTCATCATGGCACAGTAAATAAAGTGAAATTTTATGCTTTCAACAATCCTTACTCTCAGAAAGCTTCACCTATAATTAAATCATTGAATAAATTTTTTAAATAATCGGTTTCATATGAGGTATCAAAAAGAATGTTTGTCCATGCTATTGGTTTCGGCAGAACTGAAAATGCTTTACATTGACTTTGCGGCATATTGTAAATCAAAAAATTATAAATCAGGAAAAGGCAAACTTTATCAAAAAGCGGTGTGGGAATTGCTGTATTGGATGGAAAAAAACGATTGCTACGAGATAAGTGATTTGAATTCAAAAGTGCTCGACTGTTATATTGATTTTTTACTTACACGCCCCAACAAAAGGCATAAAAATAAGAGTTTGAGTGTAAACTTCATTAATCACAACCTTTTTGCTATACGCTTATTTTTGAAATATCTTATAGCAAAAAAATATATTGATAAAACGGTAATTCCTCCAAAAAATTTCAGAGTAAAATCTACTCGATTATCATTATCTGAAGAAGAAATAAAATTACTGTTTAAAAATTGCCTAAATGACAAAGAAATGGCTTTACTGGCTTTAGCTTACGGATGTGGGTTAAGGCGCTCGGAAATTGTTCAATTAAACGTAAACGATGTAAACTTTAAAAACAAAACTTTGAGTGTAACAAAGGGAAAAGGAAATAAAGCTCGTGATATTCCCATGAATTCCAAAATTGCCAATATTTTGCACAATTATTTATTTCACTACCGCTATAAATTATTAAAATTCAACAACAATGAAAATGCATTTTTATTAGGGAGCAACGGTAAGCGAATTTCCGGAGATTCAGCAAACAAGCTTTTAAAAACAATTGTTAAACGCACCAATAATTATACCTTACAAAAAAAGCAAGTTTCGTTGCATATTTTGCGTCACAGTATCGCTACGCATTTGGCCGACAATAATGTGGATATAGAATATATTAAACATTTTATGGGGCACGCCTTTATTAATACTACCATTGTTTATTTAAAAAACCGAAAAATCAAATCAAAATATAAAATATGACAAAAGAAAAATATTTAATCCTCTTTAAAGAGTATCTGCATAAAGAATATAAAGACAGTTCAACAAATGCATATTGCTTTATAGTGTCAAGGTTTTTAACTCATTACCCTTGTCCGCTTAATTTATCGATGCAGGATATTGTAAATTATTTAGCCGATATGCAACAAGAAAATGTTACAGATATGTATCGTTCGGTAAATTTACTTGCAATAAAAAAGTTCTTCAACATGCTTTTTTATAACGAAATGATAAGCTTTCACCCTTGTTATAACTTACAAATTAGCGGACGGAAAAAAAGCGGGATCAATTTTGCCATGTTATACACCATGCCACAAATGGAAAAAATGCTAAAGCAGATAAAAGGATACTCTGAGGCTATTGAAATACGCGACAAATTATTGTTCTCGTTTTTCATTTATCAAGGCATTACACTCGGAGAATGTATCAAATTAAAAATTGATAATATCGACTTAAACGAAGGAGTGTTGAAAATTACTAAAACATATCTTGTGCCTCGAACAATATGTTTACATCCGGCACAAAGTGTATTGGGGTATCGGTATCTTACGGAATGCCGGGAAAAATTAAGTAAATCTGCCGCTAATGATGTTTTGTTTCTTTCAAAAGACGGCACCCACTTAACAACGTCAGGAGTGTATTCTATTTTCAAACGATTGGCTCGTAACACAAATACGGTTGATATATCGCCAATGAAAATACGAAAAAGTGTAATTTCTTATTGGACAAACATTCGGAAATTTAAATTATTGGATGTGCAAATAATGGCAGGACATACAATGCCCTCAACCACCGAAAGGTATTATGATAAAAATGATGAAAAAATGCGTCGGATAATTGAAAAAAAGCATCCGATTAACTTTATGTGATGCCTGAAATGCGAAAAAATGAAAATTTTAAAATTTAGACGCATATATACAAGAATGAGACAACAATGAGAAAGTAAGTTTATGGAAAATCGAATAATTAACTTTTTAAATATGTTGGCATTTTTCTGAATACGGACAGAACAAAGAAATTAATATAAGATTACGTAAAATCGCTTATTGATAAGCATTTGATGAAACAATTTGAAAATATTTTTTTTGCCGAATAAAAAAATATTTCTAACTTTATAAAAGTGAATTACAAGACTACATATAATCATCATTTTTTAAATTCTCAAATTCTCAATAAAAAAAGAATAAAATACCGCTATTCCTTCAATACACAAGAGAAGGTTGATGAAATATCCGGCACCGGTAATCACACTACAGCTCTGTTTTGGGAGTACGACCCACGTTTAGGCAGACGATGGAACCAAGATCCAATTTTTAATACAGACATTAGTCGTTATGCAGTCAATGGTAATAATCCAATTTATTACTTAGACCCTAATGGTGATTTTAAAACAAAGTTTGGTGCAAAGGTTTATAAGTTCTTTCATGGAGGTACAATCACAAAAGCAAAATACGGAGACCGTGCAGGAGAGTATTATGTAAGCAAGAGAGTTGATGGAGGTGCTAACAGAAAAGGTAGGGGAAGACTTACAGATGGCTCTATTGAATTAGATGAAGTAAACGTAACAGAACAAATAAGATGGAATTGGGGGGGTAGTAAAGTTCACCCTGGGAATGCTTTAGACAATTCTGTTGATTTTGTTCAAAGAAATGCCTCTGATGCTTGGAATTCTCCTATAGCTCGTTATTATATACCAGACTACTATACATTCAGTGTAAGCTTTCAAACATCATCTGGTATTTACATGAATGAAGATTTGACATTTACATTAATGTTAAGAGGTAAAGACCCTGGATTATATTTTAATACAACAACTGGATTTGGTGGGGTTACTTCGGTGGGTGTTGATGTCGGTTGTAGCGTGGGTAAAGGTTATTATATAGGAGATCCTCAACATTTGTCAAGTAGTATGCTTGGTGGTTGGCAAGGCTCAGGTAGTTTGGGGATTGGATTAAAAGAAATTGCAGGAGGTAGTGTATTTGGAGGTGTTGATGTTGGTTTTGATAACAATGGAAAGCCTACAACTATGACAGGAAAGGTTGGTATCTCTGTAGGAGTTGGTGTAAGCACTCCGATTTTACAAGGTGCATTGGGGACAGGTAAAGCAACGAATGCAATTCCAATCATTAAATTTTAACTAAACATGAAGGAATATATACAATTACCGACCAAATATAACATATTTATTATTGTGATTTTTGTTTCTATTGTAATCGGGGCTATAGTTTTTTTTACAAGAAATTATTTAAGTTATAAGGAGGAGTTAAACTCTTTGATAGCAAAAGAAATTAATGGGCATATAGTTGCTTTGAAAGATGAAAACAGAGGTTCGTACTACATCGAAATAGAAACTCTTAAGGAAACTTATAAAATACATAGCTTACCAATAGCGTGGGAAATAAAGGAGTATAACATCCAAGTCGGAGACAGTATAAGTAAAGAGGCTAATAGTAAAACAATGATTTTCTATAAGCTTAAGGATGGTATTTACAAAGAATGCTGTAAGTATAAAATATACAAATAATAAAAGCCCCCCTCTCTCCTTAGTCTGTCTGTCGGGCAGGAATGAGTGCAGGGACTAAGGAGAAAAAAAACAAAAACGCCGTGCAAACCCCACAAAGATTATACATTAATAACTCAAAACCTACCCTCAAATGGCCTTGATCAATTGCCCAAACTTTTTATGGAGTTTTGGGAGCAAAGAGCGTGTTGGCGGGGTTTATGAGTATTCCTTTCAAGCACAAGAACACGACGACGAGATAAAAGGCATTGGAAACAGCCTTGATTTTGGAGCTCGTATTTATGACAGCAGAACAGGTAGGTGGTTGAGCTTGGATCCATTACGGAATAAAACCGCTTTTTTTTCACCTTATGTTTTTGTTGCTAATAATCCTATTTTAAATATTGACCAAGCGGGAAATTGGGATATTGTAGTTCATGTAGCAAAAGATAGAGAAAAATATGGATATGGGATTTTAATTGTTAAAAATGATGAGGGAGAAATAATTTTAAAAATGAAAGTACGTGTTCAAGGTACTGCTAAGCCAGAAAATAATTATAATCCTCGAGATAGATCTAAACCAAAATCTGATACTCCTTTAGGAATTTATGATATACCTGATAGCCCTTGGATGAAAAAAAACACAATTAAAGATAGAAAAACATATGGTCCTAACTATCGACTAATTTTGAACGAGAAGTCTGGAGAAGTTGTTAAGTATAAAAGAAGTCTAATTAGATTACATGGAGGAAGACAAGAAAAATATGATGAGAAAACCGGTGAATGGAGTGAAATTAAAAACCCGGAACTTAAAACTACATATGGTTGTATGCGTTGTTATGATGAAGATATTGAATTCCTAAAAGACTATCTTGATGCGTTGGAAAAATTTAATGAGAATGAAAAACCTGGTACCTTAACCATTGTAGATGATTTGACGTTTGATGAAAATGGTAACCCGATTATACCTAAAGAAACATCACCTTTAATAACTACTACTATTCCTTTGGAACAAGATAAAACGGCAGTTGAAAATTTAAATTTACAAGGTATAGAACAATATGTTTACCAATGAAAAATAAAATATTTTTTATAATTATAGTGAATTTAATTTTATTCACATGTACTTTTTTATTCACATGTACTTTGAATGAGAATGAGAAATATGATAAAATAAATAATAATAGAATTTTGTATTCTAATCAAACTCAAGAAGAATATGTTAATTTGTATTATGCATGCTCACTAATTGATTCCTTAAGTTTATCAGATTCTGTATTATTCAATAAAAATATTGATAAAATTTTAAATAGTCACGATTCATGTGTATTATCATTAATTGATACAATTGTCAATAAAACAAAAAACTCTAGTAAATTTTATTATAAATTTTTAGAGACTCTATGTGAAAAATCCGACGGTTATGTTGCTGAAATATTCCCTGATATATCTTACGAATTATTCAGAGATGATTTCAAAAATTACGTACTTTTTGTAATTAGAGAGAATAAAAATACTTGTTTATTTAATGTTTTAGAAGAGGGAGTAATGAATGAAATTGAGTTTTCATTAGATTCATCATTAAAAAAGAATGAGATTAAAAACTTTATTATTACAAATCGCGATTCGATAAATGAAAAAAAATATAATTTAATAATGCAAAAATTATTTTTTGTTTATCATTAATATAAATCAAATTCAAATATGTCACCACCCAAACATACCATTACAAACAGCCACCCAAACTTTTTATGGGATTTTGGAAGCAAAGAGCGTGTTGGTGGGGTTTATGAGTATTCCTTTCAAGCGCAAGAACACGACGACGAGATAAAAGGCCCGGGCAACAGCATCAACTATAAATACCGCATGCACGATACCCGTTTAGGACGTTTCTTCGCCGTTGACCCTCTCTCCGCGAAATATCCTTGGAACTCTCCTTACGCTTTTAGTGAGAATAGAGTAATTGACGGCATAGAGTTGGAAGGGTTGGAGTATCAATCAACTGGAAAAGAAGATACAAATTGGGAAGATTGCCCCGATTGCGATGGTAGCCCCCATAAAAATGATGGTGCTGATGATATCCCCACAAACGTACAAGAATTGCCAGCAGATAATTTAACTTATAATGTTGAATTACCAGTTTTTGAAGTTGCAAGTACAAAAGATCAACCAACAACTAACATAGACCAACCAACAACTAATGATGAAAAAAAATTAGAAAATAAGAACTTATATATTAATTCAACATTTTTTCGTTCTCAAATACAACCTGCATACTTGTTTGCTGAAGGTGTAGGAGTTAATGGTACATATAAAATTAAAACGGGATTTTCTATTAGTTATTTCAAAGGTAAAACCATTCTAAATATTTCTGCAACAGGTACTACCTCTGCAAAATATGCAGGTGATATTGATTTTTTTGGAAATGCCACTTTATTAGTCAATGGGACAAAACAATTTACCACAAAATTAACAAAATCCCCTTTTGGTCATATTATACAATCTGGTTATTATGAAATTGGAGGAGCTTCAATAGTTTTGCCTAATCATGGTGATATTAAAGTTCAAATAAATAGTGGTTATACTTTATTTACTAATGATGGACCTATTGTACCATATCCTTATACAACAACTATTACAGTCCCTATACCAAAATACAACGATAATCATAACCAAACTTTAATTCAACAATTTAAATTTAAATATTAATGCTATGAAAAATTCAATTCTGTTTTTTCTTACTTTACTCCTTTTATATAGTTTAACATCTTGTTTTGAACAAGGTGATAATAGTAGTACAAACTTTCAAAATAAAGATAAAAATGAAGTGAATTTTAATGATAATAAAATCAAGGAAATTAATAAAGAAATTTCTGGCTTATTATTAGAATTGACTCAATCTAACTCCCCGAATAAAGAGTTAATCGATTCAATTACAGCTAAATATGATGAAATTATAGCTTTAAAACCCAATGAATATAAGGTATATATAAGTAAAGCACAGTTATATGTCAAGTTATGTAATTTTGAAAGTGCCATTGAAATATTTGAAAAAGTACAAGGAATTAAGCCCGATTATGCTGAAATAATTACTTATGAAGGTTTCTTATATTATCGATTAGGTAATTATAAAAAAGCAAGAGAATTATTTAAAAAATCATTGATTATATATTCAAAAAGGATAGAAAATACTAATAAAGTTGAAGATAAAATAAATAAAGCATATATGTATATATTTTTAGGTGATAAGCAAAAAGCAAATGCTGAACTTGAAAAATTAAAACTGGAAAATCCTAATAGTGAACATGTATTGAATATGGTAAATATGGCGCAAGAGCTAACTATTGACTCGTATCTAGAGTCTATATTACCTCCGTGTTAAATTCATTTGAATACTAATATCTCATACTATATGTTACTAATTTTCTTATTACCACAATGTTTCTTCCACCCAAACACAACACCACACACACCAACCCAAACTTTTTATGGGGTTTTGGGAACAAAGAGCGTATTGGCGGGGTTTATAGTTATTCCTTTAACACACAAATGCACACCGATGAAATAAGCGGAACGGGCAATCACACCACAGCCCTGTTCTGGGAATACGATACACGCCTCGGCAGAAGGTGGAATTTAGACCCCAAACCACAGGTTTTTATTTCCGATTATGCAGTTTTGGGGAATAATCCAATAATAAATACTGATATTTTGGGAGATAAATTTACAGATTCTGCGAAGAAAGGAGCTGATAACTTGAAGAATCAAGCGAATGTTTATATTAATGCGAATAAGGCAAACATAAAGAGATTGAAACGATTCAAAGGTAACCATAGAGATGAAATAAAAGCATTGCGAAATAGAAATAGAGAATTTAAAAAAGTTATCCGTGAACTTAATCACCTTGAAAAATCCAAACAATTGTATGATATAAGAGAAATATCTAATAATGAACATACA
>MDTC01194152.1_pt1 | contig 25113 bp, 13 predicted proteins | sample 811181 | NCBI WGS metagenome assembly MDTC01 (sample SAMN05326644, study PRJNA326480) | marine metagenome | isolation source: seawater | place: Pacific Ocean: North | collected 2011
ACTTGGAGATTGTTTCCATATCCCAAGAAGTTTGCTGCTGTGAAAAAGTATTCGTATGTATCGGCGTCGGGACCGCCAAATTTGCTTTTTAGTGCATTTACTGAATCAACAAGCGTAATTTCCTCTACAGGTCCCCACTGAAAAACACCAGCCATGCCTCCTGCTGTGGTGGCAACCGCTGGGACAATTGTTGTCAGGTCGATTTCACTGACGTTAACGCCTGGACTGACTTGAAATCCCATATTAATCTCCTTTGATAAGACCGTCTGTCTGTTTTATCATCATTTAAACGGATCAAAGTTATTTATCATTTTAGGTAAGTTCACCATGTAAATGAGTTATCCTCATCTTTATCGATATACCAGCGATCTCCTTCATCATCTACGAATGATTGTTCTTCTATGTCACCGTCCATAAACCCGAAGGGTGTCATTTCTTCCTCTAGTTCTTTTATCTTTTCTTCGTAAAGGTTTTCTCTGAATGATCCCTCGATAAACTCATTGAACATGGACTGTGTGGTCAACCATCCAAGCATAACTAGGCACATAACTAGATCATCATGATGTCCGTCTTCAGCCTCATAGGAATGTCGCTTAGATATAAATGAAAACAACTCTTCCATTATATGCATATCATTAACTATAAGTTTGTCTTCCTCAATCAAACTTTTTAGCGTTGAGCATCCCACACGCTTCGTTACACTGGTTTGACGTATGCCCATTTGAGAACTACCACCGAAACCACCCCAAGAAGCAATTTGTCCTTTTCTACCCTTCACAAGCACTGTTATGAGGTTTGGGTATTCTAGTTCTGCATGAAGAATGTCTGCCACTTGACCACCAATATCATTAATTTCTATTAAACAGTGTGCGTCATTATACTGTTTGCATAAGCTGTGGATAACTGTTGGATACAGCATGGGAGATACCGTATTGTTCCTATAGGTAGCAACCACTTTATATGGCATTTCTGTCACATCAAATACAACAAAGGCACTGTAGTCTTTTCCTTGCCCACGGGATGTGTCTGCGGTAGTGATATAGACTCTACCCTTTTTTGGTTTTTCGTATAACGATAAACCATCATCATTTGAAACTATTGGATTCTGGTATGATAGACATTTAAGTTTAGACGTTGAAATCAAAGTAGAAGACGAACCAATAAAGTCACATTCAAACTCACCCCGGAACTGCTCCTCTGATGTGTTTGCTATAGTCTGTTCTTTCCATTTTTCATCCCTACCCGGAACCGCAGACCAATGTACCTCAATAGGAACGTAATCATTTCTTTTGTTTACCGCATCATTCCAGAAACGATAAAACATATTCAACCCCTTTGGCGTTGAAATGATTAGAACTTTAGTTGACTGTCCAGATGTAATGGTTGGATATACTGAACTAAAGAACTCTTCTGCCACCCCTTGAGGAACAAACGCAAATTCGTCAAGGAAGATCATGTTGAATGATCCACCACGAACTGCACTTGAAGACGTAGCTGATGCTAGAATCTTGGATCCATTTTCGAGAACAATCGACCCTTTATTCCATTCTACAATACCTTGTTGCATCCAAGGTGGAAGATATTCATATGCTAACTTTAATCTATGTAAGAGTTCTCTTGCAGTGGCTAATTTGTTAGCAAGAATAGCAACATTGACATCCTGAGTAAACAGAATGTAATGGAGTAAGTAAGATATAACTGTGGTTGACTTACCAGTCTGTCGAGGTAATTTTGCGATTACGAATCTATTGTCGTGAATCTGCCTTACCATATCTTCTTGGAAATCATACATTCCGAAGGGAACAAGCCCTTCGTCAAGAGATACAATACGAACATATTCTTTAATAAAGTAAACAGGATCTTTAGCACATTTCATGTACTCTTCGACCTGCTCTTTAGTAAATTCTACGTTTTTTCCTGCTGCTTTTAAATTCTTATTACCAAGGTAACCTTCACTCATTGATCTATAATATCCTCTTCATTCTTTAATTTCTTCTTGGCTTGACTTCTATCCTGATTTATCAGAGATTGAAGATCATTGGTTGATCCCACGTATATCGCATTATTTGTAGTATTATTTTGGGTTAATTTGACATCATCTTTTTGTATGTCCTTTACCTTCTTATGAAGATCCATTAATTCTTTATTGGTATCCGTTACTACTTTGATAAGTTGTGCAGCAACTTCGTATGCACGCGGATGTTCACCCTCTGATGCCACGTTTAGAATACCATCAATCGCTCCTGTACCAGTTTGAATTAGATCTTTGAGATTACGTCTGACTGAGATATAATCTTTATTTAGATCGTCATCGGGTGATACTTCAATTTCTTTAGGTTTTTTAATTTCAATGTCGGTTTTTGATACTGGAGTTTCGATATCAAGTGCTTCTGATATCTTATCACTGATTGATTTTTTTGTCATATTGTATTACCAAGAACATCTATACCTGGTCCTCCTGTCATACCTGCTGTATAACCACTAACGAAAACAGTAGTATCAGCAGAGAATCCTGTTACAAGGTTTGAATCTCCTCCGCATGGTCCCGTCACACCTACATCTATTCTGGACAAAGCGGCAGTCGAACCAGTAACACCACCTGTAGATGTGAAATCTGAATTGAAGAATGTGGTGATTGTTTGAGTAATAACTTTAGATTCTTTGATTGGTCCGTATACGTAAGATTTAGCGGTAAAGTTCAAATCAAAAGTAATAAGTCTGCCGGTTTCTAAATCACCATCATATTCTGCGGTTTGAGAAACACTAGAAAGTACTATAGGAACATCTACAGACTTATTAAGATCGTTGTTGTTTAGTGTTACTATAAATTCTGGTGTAAAGTACGGTAGAATTTGTTCGACTATTTGAAGACCATCATCCATATGTCTAACAAATATTGATAGTGAAAATTCAAAATTATAAGGAACCTCTGCAAAATTCCTTCTTAGATGGGTTCCTTCGTTTGTAGCGCCTGTTGCAATTCTCTTAGATAAGGTGTTTCTTTTTCTTGTTGAGTCATAATTAAATCCAGACATTTCAAAGGAAAGTCTCGGAGCAGTTACTCTAACTTTTACACCATCATCTATCGAACTGGCTTGACGTAATCTTACTAGAAACTTTTCTTTAGGTCCATATCCAATTGGGACACGGATAGTTTCTTTCACTGAACCATCTGCATTGTATCTCTTTACATCAATTTCATTAAATAGTGTTCCGAATGCAACAACTAATTTTCTTACGGAGTTGTGATAGAAGTGTCCAAACATTTTCTAGTAACCTCCCTCACTGAACGGATCTTTATCTGTAAAGTCGATAATAGTTCCTTCATCAACCGTAAGATCTATAATTGAACTGTCATCATATTTATCATCGGAAACGATGAGATCCGATGTTGCCTTGGAGGACAGTGCATATTCAGTAGTAGATGTTTCTCCCTTGACATTTGTACCTGTCGAGAATGCAGAAACATTATCTACCAGAGAATCAGCGTTTGGATCTACTCTACCTTTAATCTCGTCAATACGAAGAATCTTGGTGGATGAATCCCAATCTACCACGACAGCAGTGGCAGTCGCAAGTGCCAATGATGATCCTTGATATACTGTCTCCCCATTAAAGAAATCAGTAGAGGTACTCACGAGTGATCCTAAACTCAGATCGACAGCCAAAGTCTTAGCATCGTCATCTAAACTATCCAATTCACTAAATCCACTATCAATGTCTTCGTTGCTATAAACAAAGAGTTCACATGATAATTTAAATGTGTATAATTTTCCTAGCTGGTAGAATGGGTTTTCGTGTTCTACAAACTTAACTTCAAACAAACCTTTAGACAAAGGGAAGAAAATTAAATCTCCTTCTCTAGGTCTCACTATAGTTTCGTCATGGGAGAATGACTCATCAAATCTCTTTTTTGAGACAATAAGTTCTACTGAATCCCGTATTTCCAATCCGAATTTACTGATAAAGTCACCATCTCCACCGAAACCATCGATAGAGTTTATGTACATTTCAATCTCTACACCGTTTTCAAATTTTGATATGGTATCCTCTGAAAACAATCTGTCTTCGTTTACAAGCGTTCTTGGAATGTAAACCATATCTCTACCATGTATCTTGATGGTTTCGATAGTCAGATCATTCAGAAGATCATTTTCCGAATTGACATCTTTGAAGTAACTATTCTTTGCCATTTATTATCCCGTCATAAAGTCTATCGGAAGTTCGTAACGGAGAGACATTTCTTCTTCTATTTTATCTAAGTTCTGTCTAGCATCATCCATAATTTGTCTACCATTGAACTGAACTCCACCCGGTAGTTGTATACCATCGTATTTTGATAAATTAGAACCCCACTGATATCGGAAAAGTTCCGTCGCATATCTTTTTAAGAATTTGTCTTTGTATATTTCGGTGTATGTTTCTGGATCCAATGCTGAATAGCACTCGAAAACTAAAAAATCGCCTGCTGTGACATCTTCTTCCCAGTTCATGTCAACATGTAATTTATTAGTTACTCGGGTAAACCGGATCATTTTTTCTGGATCTAATAATTGTTGAAGCATGGATAGGTGATTTTTTGTTATCACATAATTGTGCATATTACCCATGCCTGTTCTGATACCATAAAAATCATTTAGTGACATTTGGTATCGAACATCAAACAAATTTACAGTGCTTTCAGAAAACTGAAATAATCTTACGATGCTGACTATACTTGGATCTATCCCATTAGTGGATATATAACCACCATTCAGATCACCGTTGGCTCTATCAATATCATCTTGTGTTACCTGATATTTGTAGTATCTTCTCTCTACACCATCATAGTGATACTCTGTGTATAATTCTATAGCCTCATCCAAACGATCTTCCAACTGAGAATCATCTACATTGATCTCTATAACAGGCGCACCCAATTTACGGAGGCAATACTGCTTTAGTTCTTCTCTTGTGCTAGGCTGTGGCATTAGAATCTCCTTTACTATATGTATGAATTACAGAGATATTTTTTCTTTATCGATATAATCTTTTAGATAAACTAAATCACCAACTCTGGTTAAATAATCATCACCATCAGACCAAGACTTTTCTTGGGGTATTACCACTTTATTTTTAATAATGTAGTGCTTTTTGTTTGGAACATAAACTCTTGTCCATCCATCCCTAAGAGGATAGTCTGGTTTTAAAGCGAGAAAGAGTTCCAAAGAGAACTCTTTCCCGTTTATTTTTACAGAGTCTCTGTCTTGTACAAACTTTAATAACATTAGGGTGCCGTACCAAACCCTCCGCCTCCACTGGATTCATCACTGGAAAGGCTAACTTGTGGTGTGTACACACTCAGAGTAGCGGTAGTAGCTTTAGATTTACCTGTTGTTTTAAGTGCTTGTACTGTAGCAGCATTTTTAATTTCACTGACATTAGCCTCAAACGTTTGTCTTTTTGTATTTCTGAACAGTAACATGTCGCTTAATAGAGATGGAATCTCATGTCCAAATATTCCAAAGTTACCACCAGAAGAATTTGTTAAGAAGAATGTATCAAGACTGACACCCGCACATGCTCCAAACAAGTCATTAATTTCTTGAACTCTTGATACATTTGCTTGTGTTGCAAACATACTCAAGGATGTCTGAGGACCTGCCGTACTTCCGCTTGGACCAGTTCCTCCAGTTCCGAATGAATTTCCAGCACCGGAACTAAACAGGTTAACAAAGTCACCAAAGTCTGCACTTGCTCCTTTCATGGGAACTCCTAGAATACTTCTAGTCAAATTCAGTTCTTCCGCAGCAACTATATTATTTCTGATTCCAGCCAGAGTCAATCCTTGTTCTGGTAACTGAATTTCTATACCCACTAGAGGTCTTATCGCATGACTGTTTCCAGTTGTTCCAGCGGTTGCTCCGGCTGTGAGTCCACTGTTGTAACCATGTACATATGGTCCCGAAACCGTAAATCCGCTCACATCTCCAGTAAAACCAAAGTCTGAAATGTACATAACTCGTCTATCTTCGTCATAGGACTCTACTCTTGCTTCTGCGACGTTCAATCCGTCTTCTGTGAACAAAGTACAGTCATCTGGTCCGTCCATGTTAAACAATAGTTTGGTGTATTGTTCACCTGTTGATCCGTGAGTAGGAACCGAGAACGTACTTCCAACGTTAAGAGTTCCTCCCGCACTGGTTGTTCCGACTAGATCATATCCAACTCCACTCTTGGCGAGCATTGCAGTTGATCCTGCTTCGGATGCCTTTGCAAACTGTAAGTGAACTTGATCTACATATCCCTTAACTGGGGAAGTTCCATCATCTTCTGCGCCAATAACAAACGGAGAACTATCTTCGGTGAAAATTTCTTCTGTAGATCCTAAAGATGATACTGCCTTCAGTGTTCCATTGATATAAATTCTACCTTCAACATCTCCGAACTCTACCTGAACGTGATTCCAATCTGTAAGGGTAACGCCTGACAAAGCACCAGTAGAAAGTGAATTATTAAAGTCCGTAGCAGAATCGTTGGTGGTGTAATCGAAAATAAACGAAGATGGGCTGGTATCATACTTGAGACGGAACACACCACCACTAGTTGTAACCTTACCCGATTTACCCATGATAACTGCATCAGCAGCCGGTGTTCCATCGAACTGAACGAAACTTTCTAACTTGAAGTAATACTTAGATGAACTATCGAAGGTATATCCTGCATCATTGTTCACCTGCAAGAAAGGACCAGTTGTTCCATTTCCTCCGCTGAAGTAGGCAGACGCATTTCCATTTTTGAAAACTTCAGTAGAGTGAACAACGTCGTTGTTGTTTATTACTCTGTATTTACTTTGCTCTATACCCTCACTATACTTGTAAATTCCGCAACCATCAATATCAGAACTTACTCCGTATACAGATCCTTGAACTTGCTGAAGACGAACTGCTGCTAAATTTGGAACAGCATTTCCTCCACATACTCCAGCAAATGCACTGTCTCCGGCAGAAGCACCTACTAATTTAGTAGTGATTGCAAGGGATCCTTGGTTACCATTGAATTTATAAATTCCATCGATCCTAGAATTACCTGATCCTAGAATTTGAAAATTATCCCCTATTTCCAATTTAAGTTCGGGAAGCCATGAGTTGAAACTGGAACTATAATAAAATTCATGAGTCGTGTCAGGAAATATTCTTACATCCACACCACCAGTGATTTTAACATACTGACCACCAAATATTAGTTTACCCAGCACAGCGTGAGTGCTTGTAAGTCTTTCTGGAATATCGTAGCTAATAGGTCCAGCGATCTCAATTTCATTTGTTTTATCTGAAGTTACTTTAGTGTTTTTCGTTACAGTAGAAGTATAGAGGGCTTTATTTTTATCAGGAGTTGACGATAGATACACTCCTTTAGGAACTAAGGCAATATTTTCATTAGTTCCTAAAGAAATTTGTCTATTTTCAGCGGTGTCTGCAATTAGTTTTTTCAACTCACCAGTTTTGTCGTCAAAAATTGCTAGTTTACTTTCGTCTGGCATTAGTTTTCTACTCCGTTTAACTCGATAAATCCGTTTAGTAGTGCTACCCTATTGGTAGATCTTCCAGCTAAAGTACTACCGGAGAGTCTAGCGAGAGAGTTATACGTACAATTGATCGCATCTCCCACCATTCCAGATGCTCCAGATATAGTTAGGTTGAATCCAACTGTGTTGGATCCGTAAATGGATTCTATTCCATTTTTAGCATAACTTTTTAGTTCTACGTTTAGAAGGTTAGAAGATGAATTCATTACAACTGTGAACGCACTTCCGCTAGCCCCACTAGCAGTATCCAGTCCAGATCCTTCAAAATGATTGTCTATATTTCTACAGAAAGAAGAATCACTTACATACTGGCCATGAGCGTCGTTGAATGAATGGAAAAATGGTCCAACAATTGCATCGGATGATTCTGATACGCTTATTGATCTATTGAGGTTATCTCTTGTATCACATGAATTGATATTCATTGATGAGTTCTTATCTGCTAAGAATCCATATCCATTTCTGAATGATAGAGATGAGGCACATTCCATGTTGGAATTTAACTTACAACCGAACCCAACTCCTGCTTCTTCGTTTGCGGAGAAAGTTCCTGATATATTTTGGAAGTTATATGCAGAAAGGCACCTATTCATAATCATATTACTGTTTCTTGTAGCAATGAATCCATGTCTACCGTTTGCAGAAGAAACACAGGCGGCAAATTCTCCGTTAGATTGGTTGTTAACAACAAACCCATCATTCCAGCAACCAGTGCATACAAATCCGTGTAGGTCTGCTTGAGAGTTATCTGATACCAGAACTCCTGTTCCACAGTAACTCACAGCATGGAATAGATTTGTATTAGTAGAACTTTGACGTAAAAGTGATCTATTCTTTACTTCGATACCAACATTGAAGTTCTTAGCAGAAAATCCTTGTCTTAGTATCAAAGAAGAACCCTCTTCCACTACCACTGCCGAACTAGTTGATTTATTAGCAGATTCTACCAAAGGATCATATGTCTCAAATGCAACATCTTCTACAGTCAGAGCCGAATTTGTTATTCTTATTGCGTTTTTGTCACTCGGTATAAAAATCTTAGTGTGAATAAGTCTTGTCGGTACTGTTGTATTTCCTTCACCCCGTAAGAACGAAGGAACTCCATCAGAGTGGTTTCTTCCAGTAGTCTGATTTTGAACACCTTCATATACATTTTTGTTTCGTACTCTATTTTCGAGAATTGGATTGATGCCAACATCTAGTAGTGTAGTCTTTACAACATGTGATCCGAAGGCAAACATTCTATCCATCGTTGAATGATTTTCTGTAAACCTCTGAACCGCAGTAGAACTGGCAGTAATTCCAGATCCACTATTACCTAAAGATGAATTATTATAGTAAAATTGTATTTCTCCATTTGAATCGTGTGGAGTTATAACGATGGGTTTTCCTACTACGCTAATATCATTGGTCAATCCAGATGTTGCTGTATACTCAACTGCCATGTTGAATCGTTCGTCTGAGATTGGTCCTGATGAACCATCACCTTCCAGTGGATGGAGTAATTCTCTATAGTTTAAAGTACCAACTCTACCACTATAATCTGTGGTATCTTCATATCCTGTTACACTATTAATCGTACTGGAAACACCATTTGCACCTCTAAGGAATATTCTGTTTCCTTGTGGGTGAGTAACTGAAATTTCTTCTGTTATTCTATGTTCACCTGCGGATAATGAAATGGTAACGGTAGCGGTATCAAGAATTAAATAATCCTTGAGATATGTAAAAGCCTTTTGTATTGTTTCAAAAGGCTCATTTACTCTCAAACCACTATTACCGTCACTCCCAGATGGGGAGACGTGTAGAGTTAGGGATGATCTGATCACCTTAACCGAGTCTTGAAGTCTTTTAAATCTTACTGAACTAGACATGGAATATCCTTGAAATGTTAATCCTCTAGACTATATATCGGCATCATAACTCTAAGCCACCAGCATCAGTTCCGCTACAATCCGGATGACCTGGATTTTCATCACAGAAATCTCCACCGCGACCACCTCCACCAATATCACGATCTCCGGCATTATTAATATTTCCAAATGCGGTGGATTCCGTAGAAGGTGCAGTTAGTTGCATGGCGTATATGTTGAAAAGACGATTCAAACTATTACCATCATTGTCCTTGGAGAATGATGTTACCTTGACCACCCGTTTGTCTGATGTTGGTTCTACAAGTGTTTGAATGTCGTATAATTCATCAAGTGTATCTTGTCCAGATACTGATGGTGAAATTGTAACGACAGGCTCTCCAGCATAGTCTTTGTAGAATTGTCCATATTTAAGACATCCGTTCTTACCACTAGCAGACGAAGTATCATTTAAGTTTACGTAATGAGCAGCTCCGACTCCTGCTCCTGTCAAAGTAACTCCGCTATAGTTCAACGCGAGTGCATTTTCTACACTACTTGCCCAGTTTGTAATTTGTCCAGAAGCAATTCCTGTAACATGTGCGCCTACCATTTTAGTTAATGGTGAATTATTCTGTATATTCTCGAACTCTGTTAATTCCACACCTTGCTCTAATTGAACATTAGATATTTCAAACGTTTCTCCGCCCCAACTAATCCCCGAAGGTAAGTTCTTTACTGAAGCGGCAGATGCTCCTGCTTGCAAGTAGAAGTTTAATTCTAGATAGTTAGATCCGCTAACTCCGATTTCTTTTCCTGTGATTGAAGGAACCTGATACCGAAGTTCTTGTCTCGTCCAATCAGTAGGTAGAGTTACTTCTTTTCCTAACACATAAACGGGATACGAAGCAGTTGCTCCATTACCAAATTCATCATAGAACGGAGTGTCACCTCCTTGACCGCTAGATACACCAAATACTTGTGTTAATCCTACAGAAATTTTTTGTCCAGCGGAATATCCCCTGGCCCAGAAAGAAAGGACTGCCGATTTTCCTTGGAGAGTTTTAACTCTTGGAATTTTTTGCGAGATAACTATTTCATGATGGGCGCTATTTCCTTGTGATACGTTACCGTTATATGCTTGAAGGTAGAAATTGTTGTTTCCTTGAACCTCGACCTGACCAACGGGATGATACCACTTATCCACTCTAAGGGGGTTGTTACTACCTGTAGTTCCATCCCTGTCCATTGAGTATTTTACAAACCAGTCGTTTGATGTTTCTCTTCTAATGGAGGAACTTCTTGAAGTTGTAATTTCAAAAGTAGAACCTTTGGACCAATTAGAAAATGCAGCATTCGACACTTCATTGCGAAGTGCTTCTCTACCGCTAAGGGCCCTTACATTAATTGCTGATGGCATAAATTAATTCCTCGTTCATTTAATTCTAATTACTCTTCCTGAAAAATACCACTCATCTGATGTTGTGTGGTTGGGATGAATTCTATGCCCACCAGTTCTCACTCCACCAGATCGTTCGACCAATTCTTTCGTCCAGAATCTGTATATGTTTTGCTGGAAACCAGATTGCAGATCATCAACCAAATATGTTCCGACTGCGGGCAGCACAACTGCGGTTGTAGCGTTGGCATTGTTGAACCTCTTCATGAATTGTTTTACCTCACCTACTTCCATAGTGCCATCATTATTGGAACCATTATTACTACCACCCAAATAATAATCTTGGGAGTTTTCTGGTGCTGTCTCATAATGAACATCAGAGTTGAAGACATCGCCAAGTCCGACAATAGATCCAATCTCCTCACGAAGATTTTCAGCTTGAGTATCCATCGCTTTTCTAATGGCTAGCTCGGAAACAATTTGATTATCAAGAGCAGGAAGATCGGCTGTTGAGCCTCGTAATTTCTCAGCTGAACTCCTGAAGTGTGACATTCGGTTGGAACCACCACCAGAATCACTGGAGGCTGTGAACTTCATACCCCCAGGTCCAATACTTATGTTGGCTCCACCCTCATTGTTTGTGCTATATGGTTGCGCCGCAGTGCCAACTCCGATTGAATCTCCTTTTACCTCAAAACTAGGAGTGTTGGCGTTATACTTTGCTGTGGTTTCAAAAACCCTAAAGTTACCTTCATACAGACCATCGAGTAGCACTTGAACACCAGAGTTGGAGGATAAATTACTTCCAATACTAATTCTTGGTTTGTTTGTCCCATCAACTTGAATTTGGAATGATTGTTTGTCCGCATTTGTAGTCGGATATCCACCATTGAAGAGAGTGTGTGGTTTGAACTTATCACCTCCGGCAGAAGCAGTATCATATACAATAATTGAACCAGCCTCAAGTCCTTGAGCGTTTACATCAGTAAGATCAACAAGTGGAAGTTGTGCGGTTAGATTGTCTAAGAGTGCCGCTTGGGTATTTGGTGTGACTTTCATTATCCAATTCATACCAATATACGGCTGAAGGTTATCTGCTTCTACAGCATTAGTTGGAGCTGTACCATACCAATCACCTTCAGGAGCAGTAACATTAGTGGGAATTACATCATATGCACCACCAAATTGACCAAGGTTAAAGTTCCTGTCTGTCGGTATTGCAGTACCTTGACCAGTGAGTGATTCACCGAGTACGACTTTACCCCGAAGGTCGGGTATTCTAAACTTAACTACTTCTGTCGTATAAATTACATCTGTCCCAGCACCATCTACATCATCTTTATATGAGTGGTAATATGAATCATCTATTGAACCTGAAGCTGGACCTTCAGGATATAATAACGGTTCAATAGCTCCAACCCTATTCTTACCACGATCCAGTCCACTACTTGATACTTTTCTAAAACTATGTCCCTGAATGCTGTTGTTGCTGAACATCTGTTCGAGAGCCCCGAACTCTCCATTATCTGGAGATAGAGTACCCTCATTTAAGTATTCAACATCAAATATTAGATAATCATCTCCTACCTCTGTAATTATTCCTGTGGTTTCGGCTTGATTTCCGAAAAATAAACGTTCTCCCTGCTGGGGTACAAGTCTTGTAACCACCCGATCAGGTACAGATCCATCGGGCTCTACATACGTAACAGAATCAGTCCAATTTCTGTTTGTCATTGTAACTTTAATATGGAATCCAAAGGATCTACCAATTCTGGTATACAACTCTGGATAATCGGTAACTGATAATGCTCTACCGTCACATAAATCCCATGTCCTTGGTATTAATGATGAACCACTTAGATCTGTTGACGGGGCAGCGAAAGGTTGAATCGTTGCAACTGGTTGTACTTGATCAAGTGAAACTGTAGATTCGCCACCAATGACAGATCCGATATAATTTGTAAGTACCGCTCTATCCCCATCAGTTTTGACCAAGACAGGTTTGATGACCTCTCCGGCACTAGCTGGTGGTGTACCTGTAAGTTGCCCCGCAGTAAGTCCCGCAGATAAAAAGAATACATCTGGTCCAGTTTCAAGTATAAATGGATCTCCAAATACTGCTGTATTAATTTCACCTGCGTAAGTCAAAGAAAATTCGTTGTCACCAAATATATCATCAACAATACCAACTACTTCTGCTTTATCAGCACCACCACTAGCTTCAGCGGGCGAGTACTTGTCAGTTGGAATTCCTGTTGCAGAGGCGATATTATAACGAATGGCTTGTCCTATTGTGAAGCCATGGTTCGTTTGCGTGATAGTATTCCGTATGGTCTTACCATCTCCCGCACCACCTGTTAATTTTATATGACTATATGCCAATACGAATCTCCTTTAGAGTATGTATATCAAATTTCTGCATCTGCATCGTAATTAAAACTAACTAACGCATTGTTATAATTTTCGCCATCATTCTTAATAACAAAGAATGAACTTATGTAATCTTGCGTAACTCGGATTCCATCACCAGTCGGTGTATTATCATCAGGATCAGTGCCGGCGCCATTTACTGCTACTATTCTATCGGTGAATAAATTTGATGCTGAACCATCGTCAGCATTAAAGTTTTGATATGAACGTTCAATGTTAACTTTGTTCGGTTGTCCGGCTACGTCATCTTGATGACTGAAGAGTTTAACCGTTGGTCTAGCTCTCATAGTCACTGGGAATGGAATGTGTCCTCGAACTTCCGTATTGACATTGTGTGTATCAATATGTACACGACCATTTCCTCCCACAGATTCTCCTGTTTGTCCGGCTAAAACGTCACAAGATGTTGAAAAGTATCTTTGACATAGGCTTAGATTTGTGTTGTAATCTAAAATTTCAAACTCGGTTGCTCGTGATCCTTCTTCTACTTGAACCTGAGCGAGATCTACAGTTCCCGTATACTTAATATCAGCTCCACCATTTCCAATCGCTCCTGTTTTGGCATAGGTGATGAAGTTTATTCCAAGGAAATCCGAGAATACACCAGCTCCAATCCCGATGTTTCCTCTACTAGTTACTGACGATGGCATATCCGGCATACGGAATGATACAATATATTGCTTCCACTGAGTGCTACTTAGACTAACTGTTTTTAATAGTTTATTTTCTACAGTTGAATCGTTACGACCATAATTCCTTGTGTACCCTATACCAATTGATCCGACCGAATTTCCTTTAGCCCAGAACGATATTGTTACATTTTTACCTGCAAGTGTTCTAGAGTCTTCGATTTTTTGAGTCACATAGGAAAAGCCATTGCTTGCAGGAGTTGCGTTACTATCATATCCTTGGAATTGTGTGTAAAACTGGGGATAATGAGGGACATCCGTTTGACTCAGACCAAAACTACGTCGTCTAATAAATGATGTTGGCGTAGTCACGGTTTGAATTCTTTGCCATCTATCTGCAAAATGGAAATTACCATCCACATTCGTACGTAAATCGGGGTTTACACCAATCTGTCTCTGCCATATATCAAAGTTACCATTGATTAACAGATTCTTTCTTGAAGTGTATGACTTACGTAGACGAGTGAGAGAGTTATCTACTACTTGGTTAGCTCCTACAACTGTAAGAATGATCGCATCTTGAAATTTTGGATAACTGCGGTTGTAATTTCCTTGTTCCCACTGAGTAGGGGTTGATTTCCAATCAGCATACCAACCGATGTATAATCTAAATTTAATTTCACTTTGAGATGGGCTTACTGGAATTGTAGCTTGTCCAGCATCCACTCTATGGTGATGATGCCCGGCGTCTTGCATAGAAGGACCGCCGTGATTTAAACTATTATAAATTCGTACCCATTGTTGAAGATCATCGTTCCAATATTCAATAACACCTCGTAGGAAATCATTATCGAAATCGTACTGAATTTCAAGAGACCTTATCTTAGATGCGTCGAGCCCATTTCCTACTAATCTATTTTTATCGAGCGTCCATATCTTATAACCATCTTCGACATTCCAACTAGGGTTTCCTCTTTGGGCTCTGGGAAAAGTGATGGTATCCCCTTCACCCTGTAGTACGACCTGCGGAATTACAGAAGGAGACTTGATACTTCTCATGTAACCAAACTTAACGAAATTTTTACTATTAATAGCCTCATTATAAGTAGTAAAAGACTTTGACGCCGCAACGTTAAGAGGACCAGAACGTAAGGCATCTCCATCTCCATACTCCGTATGTATCCAGCCTCCGGGATCGGGGTTGTTGACCGCGGCGGGATCATTTTCATCATTTGGATTCCACACCAATTGATTTTGCAGTTCGCCATAGTTCTCAAAGTTATAGTTAAGAACGGGAACATATTCCATATCTCCGCCTAATATTTGAGTACCGTCAGGTAATGAATCTACACCTTCTGCTCGAATGATCCATGCAAGAACGAGGTATGGTGGACGGTTTTCGTGGTCTTGACCACCACCAGTGGGGTTTGATATCAGATCCGGTCCAGCTCCTTGAGATGTATCTTGGCCGTAGCCGCTGGGTCCACCAGTACTATCGAAGCCTGTCCTAATTATCGTAGCAGTTGTGTGATTGTGACTTGGCATTTCATCGATGGTTAGTGTATGTCTTTCTTCACCACCAGCATTACCCAGAGTTCCGTAGTCAGTGGTTCCTTGATCATATCCAACGATAAATCTAGAACTTAGATCGGGAACTCTGAAACTCTCTGGATCTGTACCAGATCCATCTGTTCCATACTTAATTCCAATCTTGTTGTACAGAGATTCATATTGTCCACCCGGCGCTCCCGAGCCAGGATGCTTACCATCACAAAGAACGTATCCACTTGGAATATCTGTAATATCTCCCGACCAAGCCATGACCGAGCCAATAGGAACATCAGAAACTTGTTCGTCTACCTCACCGCCGTCATCAACAACACCACGCCAGTTTGTTATAATTCCTCCAGATACCCCATCGGAGACGAATACGGGTTTGTTGACTTGACCTTGACTTAAATCAAAAGCAATATTACTTCCAGAAATTATATTCGGAACCGCAGTACTGTCCGGGTTAAGATAGAAAACTTCACCAGCGTTGGTGTCAACAGGAACGTCTCCAGCAGCAAACTCAAACTTACCAGACAACACAATACTAACGGCATCGTCTACTCCACCGACGTTTACATTATCTACAATCCCGACAACATCGGCACCATCTACTTCTGCCGTACATCTTATGAATTTTCCTAACGTATCAGTTGAATTGGAAATCATAACAGCATCACCATACGTAAATCCGTGATCCTCTTGTAGAGCGATAATTCTGTTAGATCTTAACGAGTTTGATGTATCTTGAATTACGTTAACTTCACCACCAATGTAATTCTTGACTATCGCCCGATCACTTGCCAGTGCAATCAAAATTGTCTTTTGGATCTGGTTTGTACCGACTGGTTTGTTTGCTGTAATCTGACCTGCTGTTGTTGACAGGAAGTATGCATTACCTGGCGTAAGAGTTGCAGACTCATCACTGATCGCAGAGAAGGCGCCCACAACTTCCCCTGACATGGTAATTTCAAATTTATTGACATCATAAATTCTAGAAACTATACCAACGACTTCGGCTTTCTGTTTGGATGTGGCTACTGCTTTTTTATAGTCGCCATCAGTATCCATATACACAGGATTACCAAACTCCAAACTGTGGCTTGTCTGCTCTACTGTAATCTTGTTTCCGCCATTTACAATACTGACATATCCATCATCATCAATGTAGAGTGCATCTGAACTATGACCAGAGGCAATACTAGTGTTGAAAGATCGAATTAAAGCGTTACTTCCATCTGCACCACCAGTGGTTCCTGCTGTGAATCCAAAAATCAGTCCCTTGGTGGCGTTATCGCCAGCAGCTCCAGACGCTCCTGTTGCGATTCTAACCTCATCCAATAGAGATTTTCCAGAAGCAAGGGCAATGTTCTGGTTAGAATTCCATGCAGCGTTTGGGAACTTCCAAAGAAACTCCTTATCTCCACTTGAACCGTTTATTATGATACCACCACCAGCACTATTGCCAGAGAAATCCATAATTTCTTTATTACTGTGTGTTTCTGTAGTTGCACCTAGAACTATATTATAGTCATCAACGGTGAACTCTGAAGCGTTGATAGTAGTGGTTGAACCATTAACCGTAAGATTTCCGTTGAATGTAATATCTTTGTTAATGGTTGATGCAATTTCTATTTGCAATAAACCATTACTGTCAACACCACCGGAGATACCATCACCAGCAGATCCACCTGCGGTATCAACATTATAAATCTTTAGTCGATTTAGTTTATTGATTATAGAATTATTGGTGACAGTGAACCATTCGTGAAATGTATCACTTAAAACTAAATCGGGTATAACGTATGTGTTTGATTCAACGCCCATTGACTAATCTCTCTAGTAAGGTTTTCATGGAAGATATATCATTCTTCATGTTATGTATCTCGGTTTCCATCCTCAATATCTTGTTTCTCTTGGCTATTTCACTATTGCTTTTATATAAGATAGCGTTCGTTACTGGATCTCGCAATAAATCTGATCTACCTTCTATCCCTCTCAAGATATATGCTCCAATGCAACCGCTTTAACAGATTTAACAAGAGGAACTCGTGAACTGTCTTCGCTATAAAGACAAATCTTAATAGAGAATGAGTCATATTCATTGTTAACTGTTGGCATATGGAAAGACTCAGTTATGATGTTATTTTCAGATTCCGAGAATATTTCTGTATCTTTTCTGATCAATTGGACGTACTCTTGATTATCAAATGATCCTCCAAGTCTTTGATCTGCCTTAACGAATACTTCGATCTGGGATCCTGCTGGTTTAATGCAATCAACCGAAACATCAAAGTCGTTCGCTATGCTGTTCTTAGGAAGTAATATTCTCTTAGTGATGTATCGTACATCAGATCCTCCATCACTTCCGAATGGGTTAATATCATCCCCAACACCATTCTCATTCTTTTCATTATTGATAACATTTTCAACATGAATTGCATTAGTGTTTAATGTGTCAATAACAGGCGAAACTTCATTTGTTCCATTATTCATCGTAACCACGAATGTTCCAGCAGATGAAGATACTGAAGTGGCAGGTATTTTCACGTTAGTATTTTCTTCAAGAGAAATATTATTTAAAAGATTAGTCTCATTTATAGACTTACCTGTACCCGATGGTGTCATAATTGTAGAATTAAATCTAAGTAAGTTGGATGAGTGATTGACATCTATCGGGGAAGTGAAAGTTATTTGTTTTGTACCCGACGTAGAGAAGTTACATCTGGTCAATGTAAATTTAATATCCTTGGTGAAGTCTGGTTGTGCAATATTAGTATTCTGAGGTCTAAACAAATTACCTCCATATACAGGCTTCTGAATTCTATTGATCGCAGTTGTCGATTGAGAAAGTTCATTTTGCCCAACTGTTGCAGTGTATAATTTATAGTCTCTACTATTAGTAACAAAGCATATAGCATACTCTCCGGGTTCCAAGAAAACTGGAGAACTAAAGTTAATTCTGGTAATAGCAGTTGGATACAGTGGATCTATAACAATATCTGATGGGTATACTACTCTTTCGGAAAACGGAATTATTGCCGACGGATGTGGGTTTCCATTTTTTGTTGGTCTTATCTGTATGGTTATGGGGAGCGTGTCATCCTTTTCCGAAAAACAGAGATGTAGAGACTGTAAGAAAATTCCACGGGAATGCTCGGATTCATCAACAAAGAATGTCTGTGCAAGCGGATCTACCCACTGGTAAAATTCATTTGTCTTTAAGGAATCCTTTCTACTAACAACATCCGAAGGTATCGCAGAACTAGTTACTGTCTGCTTTCTTCTGATTATAGGTCTAACGGAAGATACGCCCTGAGATCTAGTCTCATATACGCCCTGAGAGATCAGCGGGGTTTCTGCTATTGTAGTGGCATTTGCTATCACATTTTCGCTACTGTCTATAAATCGAAGAGTTCTCTTTCCTGTTAAGAACTTCTTGGTAGGAATTGTTAAACTTAATCCTGAAATTTTACCTGTGTCATCGGTTGTGTAAAAGTCCTGACTCAATCCGTTTTGGGTCATGTTAGAACTGACGTTTGTGTTATCAATAAATGGGTAGACTACCGTATTTGGTTTCAAGTTATGTACAGTGATATTATATGTTCTGGTTCTCATATAAGGAACGACTGTAATATCAACAGCTTTACCCTTAAGAGTTTTTATAATATGATCTGGGAAAGATTTAAGATCGGGTACAAGTTCTTGTGACTTCTGTTCGATACTCTTCGTGCTTCTTTCAATAACTAGATCTTTCTCGAAATATGATCTTATAGTATTGAAGTTTTCGTTGACTCTTGGAATTGAAAGAAGAGAGTCTGTTTTCGTATTACCCAATTTCCTCAGAGATCCTATACCAGACCAAATACTTTCCCAGTCATTCCATTGGGAACCAAATCCGACTTTTGTGTCATTATATGATGAGGCTAACCATGCATCATTTTCCCCCATAGTATTTGAACGTACGAATGGTCTTTCTGTTTGATCGAACCAAGTATCAATTGGATTATCAACATCAATAGTTCCAACCCAGTTTGTCAATTGGTATGGGTTTACTGAGATTGTATCACTGGCTTTAGTTTGTTCTGCTAAGGTCAAACCATCGGCAGCATATTCTATCGTTGCAATTCCATCACCACTTACTGTAATTCCACTCGCTGCTACTGAGAAGTCATAGTTATATGAGTTGAATGATGGTCTTAAATCTTTATTTTGGAAATCGATGGAACACCTATAATCATCGTTGGAAACGTCGGCTACTGAGTGACCATTGAAATCATCAACCAATATTGCTCGTTTCTCCGCTTCTCCTGAGCCTGCGTCTTTTCTATTCATAAAATACTTTGCGTCTACTTTCGATTCTACACTAGAAAGTGAACTTAGTATTTCAATTTTTTCCAATCTCTTATCCACTTCACCAATATCATTCATTGTATATCTTTTACTAGATAGTGATTCGACGTTGATGTCTCTTGGATTGTGTGTATAAGCTGGTATCGTTAGTTTATAAAGAGATAGATTATTTTCTTTATCTTGAGGTGCTTCGGGTGAAAGACTTGGAGCGCCATGTACCAATTCAAAGGTAGATGTTTCGTCGTTGAAGTTACGCTTCAACACGAGTTTATCAACTCGGGGAAGGTAATACTCATGGGATACTTTTATAACATCATTAGATCTTGTTGCCGTACTTAAACCAGAATTTGATTTTACTTTAAGAACAGGACATGAACCCAAAGTGGGAGCTTCCGATTCTGAAATATTGGTTGATCTATCATAATTTTTTATAGGTCTAAAGTCTATACAAGAACTTAATGAAACTGTTTTTCCCGTAGATGGACTTGTAAAAAGAGGAATATCTTTATATGAATCCGTCGGATAAGAATCTACTGTGAGGAATCCATATGGACTATTGCTATTAGTGTGTGTATAGTAGTCGTATGTAACTGTCAAATTGAAATCAAACTGACCTGACGTTTTATACGAAGCCTCTTTCGATTTCAAGAAATATAATCTACCGAATTCATAGGAGTGATCCCTTTGACCATTATCGAATAAGAAATCATCAATTACACTAGTTCCATCGTCTGTTGTTATAGAAGTAATTTTGACGACATCGGCATGATTTAGTTTAATATAATCCCTACCACCTTCGGTTCCAATGTCAGCAGATGTGACACTCAAGTTGGTTGCAGTGTTTAGACTTTTACTTTTAATTGCATTTGTATAATCCAGATCATTTTCTGGCATATTAAATTCTACTGTTGCAACTAACATATGTTGTCCCGTAACCCACGTTGGTGATCCGTCAAGAACCCCCGCATCTGACAACTGTTGACCCAAATTAATATACAAACTGTTTAGTTGTTTGCTTATAGAATACTCATTTGGGTTCAACAATCGATCAGTGGTGACTGAGATGGTATCACCTTCTAGTTCAGAAGGCTCGGGATTAGTTACTAATCTAGTTTCTCTTCTGAAAATTTGATAATTTACTTTCTTTTCGTCTTCAGTTAAAGCACCCGTTTCCCCCACGAAATCAAAATAATCTGAGTTTAAATATGTACTCATATCAACATTACTGATGTAATTATTATTAGGGCTTTGTTGAGATAGATTTAAATTAAATACCTTTTTAGTTCGTACCTTTAAATTCTTAATAGTCTTTACTGTTTCTCCTTCAGTTACAGGAAAAACTAAACTACTAGATTCATCTCTTCCGTATACCCCAGTCACATCTCCGTATGCAAACATACTTGACTGGCTGAGTCCTAATGTAATATTATTTCCTACTACAGAATCCAATTCTAGATCATGCAGTTCTGATGCATTTTTTTCTAAGAATTTTATATTTGCCAAGTAAAAATTAATTTTACGGTGTTCGATGTTACTTGTTGAAGAGTATTCAATTAAACTACCATTCTGGAATGCAATTAAATGTGCATTTGCGATTGGAGTGGGATCGAAACCCTGATCACCAAAGGCTATTTGGGATCTGTATATATTAATTCCCATCGGAGATTCGACAGCAGCATTCGCAAAAACTGAATTAACGAAATCTGAAGGAACCTCATCAGCTAGAGTTAAGCTGAACCTATTACCCAGTTCGCCTGATGCTATAGTTTTTAATGTATTTGACCCGGTTGTTCTTGCTTTTAAAACGTCAATGTATTCGGTAGATTGGTTTTCAAATTCATATCCTAATATGTAACCTTTACCCGAACCAACAGCAAGTGAAGCATAATCAGATGATGTTCCGTGTGCAGTTGTTTCAATTTCAAATGGATCTACAATATATGACCCAGATTCATCATACGTTCTTCTGGCTAGTGTTTTATCTATTTCTGAATAATCACTTTTTAGAGTTTGGTTTGTGATGTGTCCAGAGCTATTCATAGTGGCAAGAGGAAGAAAATCATTTCTATCTGCTGACTCGTAGAACTTCAAATTCAAACTTAATTTATATCTATCTGCGCCTGGAGCATTATGGTTATATGTGCCTCTTGCAGGATCGGACAATGTTAAATCTTCATTTGATCCAATGTAATCAGGAGCCACATCAAAACCAAAGACACCGGATGGGTATCCCCACGAAGTTGAATTAAATTCTCGTGTGGTTGTGTTTGCCTCTCCAGAGAAGCCTGGATAATATTGAATTCCAGATTTTACAAAATAACCATCTACATAAAAAATTCCATCATTCACAGAAAATAGCTTAGCCATTCCTGTAGAAACAACAGTAGCATTTTCTAATGTTGCGTTTGATGAAACTAAAGTCGTTCCCGCTGCTAATGTATCAATGTCCCCTTTTACAATTTGCACAAAGAGAACAGATGACTTGGGAGATGTGGTAGCATCTTCGTCTTCTGCATGAATCACTTTTGCAGTTACAGTTGATGAGGTTCCATCCTCGGTCGCTGATATAGTTACATCAAATCCAATGAAAGAATCCATTGCAGAAGTAGTTGTTACTCGAATATAGTTTACAGTTTGGACGGCACTTTCTGCTCCATAGACTTTGGAACCATCTTTAAAAATATGATTACCGAATCTTTCTACTTGGTTCTGAAGAATTGACTGCATTTGAGACAATTCTCTTGCTTGAACTGAATAACCAGGTCTAAAAAGAATTTTATGATAGTTTTTGGTTTCATCAAAATCATCATAGTATGGTTCTATGTTGAAAAGTTTGCTGTTATAAGATGGCATCTAGATATTTGCTCCTTTAGAAACCAATTCGGATTCTTAATTCTTCTCTCTGTCCTTCTTGTCTGGCAATAGGCCTTACATTCTGTATGTATAACACTTCACCTGAACCTTTGACTAATTCTGGATCAGTGATAGTATCAACATTGAAACTACCGTTGACTCCTTCAAGTGTACCCCCTGAAGTAAATCCACCCCTTACATCAGTAAGTACCAAAGATCCTGTTGTACCCGTCAAACTCCAAGAGGCAACATTAGCACTGGTGAATCTTCTTCCGGTTTCTTGAGTGATACCTTCATCCAAAGCGAAACTACTATCTGTAATTGAAGGGCCGCCCCCTACTTGAGAAATTGCCAACGCTGTTGTCATCTTGTAGATAGGCTTAGGAGATGAGGTTATTCCCGACACATAAGCATTATCCCCCTCGACGATTCTACCTATCAAAGTGTCAGAAGTAGTTCCTTCAAACACCATCTTAGAGAAAGTTCCTGCTGCGAGGTTGAATGTTCCTACGGCTTCTCCACCTTCTTCTTCTATGTTAAGATAGTTACCTCCAGAACCGCCAACATGCTCACCACTATCACTTATAATAGCACTACCAGTTGAAGCAGAAAATGGAACTGCACCTCCATCTCCCGTAGCGGTTAAACGAATAGTCAGTTCTCTTCTAGAAGAGTCCCATCCTTTAACAACACCTTGTGCGGTGAGTCCCAAAACGGAATTATACTGAGTAACAATTTCATTATTGATAAAAGAACCCGATACTCCATCACCCGATCCACCACTGGATGTATCCAATCCAAATGAAACTCGCACAGAATCTTCATCTGTGTTAGGGAGTTTATAATTCTTTGATAGATTATTTACAACTAATCTTCCGGATAAACCATCTTCATCGGGGAAAAACGCATGAATGTCTGATACCGACTTTGTATCAAAACCATAGAGCTTATCACCAACTGTAAAGGAACCAGCGTATGTCTGATCTAGACCAATGGGTCTTTTAACTTTGTACGTAGTTCTTCTTTCTATTTCTGATCCTGCGATACGATTTGATCTATCATTTAAGATTGGATCTTTAATTATACCAAATTGCCTAAAGTCATTAACATTTATTAATCTTGACTCACCTTCTATGTTTTCGTTCAGGAATCGCAACATTAAACTGGAGATGTCAAACTCTTGGATTGGATTTGATCCATGTCCACCTTTAGGTGCAATTGGTATATCTACAGTAGGCGCATCTCCAGAAAGTCCTGATGTTGTAGGAAACGTTACATATGCAAAAGTATAGTTTTTACCAGAATTTAAAATTTGTATGTCGTTTGGTGTGTATGTCCCGTCTACCGTCATTACGGCTTCTGCGGAAATTCCATCACCCTGTACTAAAATTTCTGGTAAAATTTTAAAACCAGTAATAGCTTTGTCTGATTGATCAGTGCCATAAAGAGGAACTCCGAATGGAGACTCCAGTGTCAATTTATTTGAAACTCCTGTTATATCACCCTCAGACTGATCAATAATTCTGCGAACTCTTCCTACTTCTGGTCCAAAACCAGATGAGATATAAATCACATGATCATTATAGTAATCAGCGTTATTAGTGAATGGAGTAGTAGCGGATGCGTCTAGAATAAATGTATCAGAAGTTGATCCAACAGAGTCGGTTAATCTATGCTCACTTGGTGATGCCTTTAGGTATTCACCGGCTGTAGTTGATAATTTTATATCAGTTATACCACCATCAATTGCATTTTTTTGAACTTCGTATTGAAGTTGACCTGCTTCGTCATCTGTTTTTTGTGCAAGAGTGACTGGAAGGTACTCTTTGGTTAAAAAGTCTTTTTGATCTTCGGTTAATTTGTACAGGAATTTCCATTTATACCCATCAGAAGTCGAGAATATATTTGTCCCAGTATATGTCGGTTTAGCGGTAGAAGCCGTGCCTTTGTTGTTGGATATACACTTATAAACAAAAGTTTCATCAACTAGAGCATAATATTTAACATTTCCTGTTGGTGTATTCAGATCAATACTATCACTATATTGTGTGTATATGGTTCCAGAAGACCAATTATGCCTTGGGACTACAAACATAGTATTTGTTGAGTCCAAACGAATTGCAAAAAGAGAATTACGAAGAGCCGAATTATGTTCAGCAACCGAATCCACTACCAATGGCGGAGTATTGTCGTCCGACCAAGCAGTACACTTCCCGAAGAAAGCAAAATAATTACTGTCAGAAATTGGATCAAATTCTTTTTTAAGACTATCTGCAAAAATAGTTCTCAGTTTATTTTGTAATGCGTCTGTTAATGCCATCTATTCACCTTTAGTCGTTATTGCTTTCCGATGTTGTTCCGTATGGTATGCTATAATACTTTCCATAAGCACTATCAGCAGTCGATCCAAGGAACGGAAACTGCGGAGATGTCCATGTAGAATATGTAGGGTTGGAATGAAAGTGCTTTCCTATTTTCTGTGTA
>MDTC01014326.1_pt1 | contig 25108 bp, 8 predicted proteins | sample 811181 | NCBI WGS metagenome assembly MDTC01 (sample SAMN05326644, study PRJNA326480) | marine metagenome | isolation source: seawater | place: Pacific Ocean: North | collected 2011
ATTGTCCGTTCCAAAGTGATCGTGAAGAGTTCTCCAAGAGCTGACTGCATCAACAAGAACACCGTCACAATCAAAGACAACGCACGTGGTTTGAGGTAATTGCTGAACTTCAGACATAAGAGACAACTAATCGAAAGTGAACTACCTTGAAAGGGTTCGCTTTTGGCCTAAGAGAAAATCCGAAGGCAGGGGGCCCCTTACGGAAACCCCCTGCGAACGGTTGGTAACCACCGAAGCGGTGGATCACCCCAAAAGGGGTGCGAGATGCAACAGTGGAGGGCCGAAGCCCTCCACTGGCACCCATAATGTTCAATCTACGAACGGGCTCAATTAGCACTTCTGTCGAATGACAATCCTTGCCATGTGCGCAATTGTGCACCTTGGCCTACGTTTGGAGCATAGTTTATTGTGATTGTCACATCTTCCAGAGGGGTTCCCGCTGAATCGTGCGTTCGAACAAAGACGGAATCGCCAGTATTGAATGTCGAAACACGGTCATCTCCTTCAGAATTGACTTGGTCGACAAAGGTGACCATTGAATCACTGTTCGCAGGATTGAAACCATACACATCATTCGGGTTTGCCAAATTGATAGTAACGACTTGTGCTTCGCCACTAGCATCGACATAGAACACTCGAACTTCCACGGCTTGAGTTGCCAAGTCCGTTTCTGAAGACTGAACTGTGATTAGCCAGTGTCCTTCGTCTGCATCAAAGCTGTTGACATCGTCGATGGTAAAGGAAACTCTAGGAACACCCTTTACATCAGTGTCAGCAAGACTACTTGCCCAAACATAGATCACACCAGATAGAACAACAGTAATTGCAACCATAAGAATAGTCGCAATAACTGGGCTCACTGCCATGTCATCGTCCTCAATCGAGGTGTTCTCAAGCATCTCTTCTTCATCATCAGCACGGCGGCTGGAGAAGGCGAGAGCACCGACAAACAGTCCAGTTAGACTTACGGCTACGATACTTGGTGCGAACGAAGGTACAGCACTTGCACCGATTGTTCGAACAACGCTAGGTAGGGTTTGGTTAGTTGCACCAAAGGAACCTTGTCCAGCATCGAATTCGTTACACTTGCCCCAGTCTGCACTTGCCTCTGCAGCATCGAGAGACAGGGTAGTCAATCTGTTGTTACACCAGTAGTTGTCTTGTAGCATTGGTCGACGTTCTGAGCTTTGAGTTCCGTTCAGACCATATTGACCAGGCTTCGACCATTCTGCACCCTGAGTTCCACCGTTGTTAGCACGGTGGGATTCAGGTGAATCAGTTTGGAATCTTTCAGTAGAAGGTACTGTTAGATCACAAGGGTTGTTCAAACAAGTCAATACATCCATTGAGACTTCAACTCGTGTTGTGTCCTTGGTCAGGTAAACATCTTCATGAACAGTCAAACTTTGTCCGTAATCAGGTACATTGTAGTAACTTGTACGTGTGTATTGGTCATCTGTGTGTCCATCGGTGAAGAATGTTACAGCCAACATGTGGTCATATGTGTAAGGTCCTTCATCGCCTCCAGCATCAATGTTCACCGAAACAGGTACTTCAGTTCCAGTCATGATGTTGGTAATTCCGTTGAAGTCCACTCCTGAAACTGTGTTCAATGAGTAATCTGCAACCTTCTCAGCAACGTTGTCAATGGTAACATACAACACGGTCGAATCAGTTCCTTGCGAATAGTTTGCAATCGGCATAATCGACGAGTCATAGTTCGGTGTGTGGACTGGTGCTGCAATTGTGTCATTCAAGTGAAGAGTAATTGCACAGAAGGTCTGGTCGTTTGGTCGAACTTGGTGAACACCGTTGTCGTTCATGAAGTCCTTCTCGAATTCCTTAGCGTTGGTTGTTGCATCCGGAATCAAGGTAAAGACAAGGTCAGTTCCAACGATATCTGTTGTGAAGTAGTTCTTGTAAGTACATTGAGATGTTTCTTGAACTTCCCAAGTAAGTTCAGATGGGACATCATGGTCAATATCACTCATGAGCGGTAGAAGATCCCAAGTGAGGTTGTCAGCGTTGGTATCGTCTTCTGTCATTGTGATGAATTCACCTTGTCCTTCAGCACGTTCACCTGCATCGCTAACAATCAAGTTCTGTCCGTTAGCATCTTGCAGAGAAATCTCTGGAGCATCGTTCACTGGAGCTACTGAGTAATCCACAGTAAACGGCACAGCGGTGTTGTTCACTGGTCCATCATCGGAAAGTTCCATGGTAATGGTACATGTACCACCCTTCTCGTTGCTTTGGTTCTCATAGATAATCAAGCTGTTCGTACTGCTCACATTCACAGTGAAAGCAACACAAGATGAGTCAACAGATGCGTCCCAATCGTATGTTTGGCGATTTACTTGCTCATTTGCTTGGTCTTCGATGTACGAAGTTGCAACATTAGCAACACTTCCAAGACTCTCGGTAATGTTGTTAAATCCTTCAGAATTAATATTTGTGTAAATATCGTCAACCGAGAAGATAGGCATACAGTCTGTACTTGAGCGTTCGCTGTTACAGATAATCGGTGCATCGTTGACATTGTTGATCACCAAATTGATGAACTTCGTGTCTTTCAAACCGTTGCTGTCTGTGACTTCAAAGTCAAAGACCATCGAACCGAACTGGTTTTCCAGAGGCGTGATGGTGAATTGTTGTACATTCTGATTCCATGACACAATGTCTTCGTCGACTCCGTCAGCATCAGCATCAAATGCTACCAAATTGCGTTCAGCGGATGTCCATGCAAGTGTAGACTCAGCGTCTTGTTCATCATCAGCCATGTTGAGTAGACTGAAGGTATAAACTCCGGAGTCCTCATCAATGGTGATGTTATCAAGAGCAGGTTGAATCTCTGGGCAAGCACGCTTGATGTCAATTGTGTTCTGGACATTGGTCGTATCACCAGTAACCATAACATAGTCATCGTCAAAGGCAACATTCGTTGAAAGCGAGATGTTTTCAACAACAGCCCAATCATGGCTGCACGCTGCCTTAGTCCTAATCATGAGATCGTAGTTCTTCGCAGCACTTGCTAAGTTCGAACCCTTGTAGGAACGGTAAACAAGTACTTCATCATCAATGATTCCAGTAACAAGGTCATCCTTGGTCAACTCAACAGTCATGTAATCTGTAAAGGACTGCAAAGTATTCGACTCGTTGATGTTCTGTGTTGGGTGTATCGTACTAACATCAGCAGTGGACTCTCCTTGAACAATCGTTACAATGTCAATCTCTGACGGGGTTCCGCCAATTTGTGAGAACGGAATTGCGATTTCAGTTAAGTTACTTGTAGAAGCAACTTGAACTGTTGCACCGGATGACGAAGTGGTTTGGCCCCATCCTAGGAATCCGTGACTGTACAGTGCATAGTTCGAGGCGTCATCTGCCCAGAGCACGTAGTCAGCCAAGAAGGGCAGTGTGTGCGCTCCTCCGAGGTTGTATCCAGTTGTGGTTCCAGCTCCACCAACATTGAGGTAAACCAAAACATCACTAGCTGCTAGATCTTCACCGGTTAATCCGATGTAGAGGTAGTCACCTTCGATGTAGGTCACAAGCATGTCATTGGTGTCATTGCCACTCATCTTTCCAGGCATTGCGTATCCAGATGGATCAAGGGCGTTTCCTCCGACCCAGTCATCATTTGAACCGTCAACAGACATTGACTCTGGTTGGAATGATGTCGATACATACGATGCACGGCTTCCATCAGTTGACTGAATCAACATAGCAACAGGCTTCTTTGGGGTATCATCCAAGTGTGTAGAATTCAATGAGAACAAGTTTGCTTCGTCAATGGTTGCGCTTGGAGCCACAGTTAACTTGTTTGCTACAATCGTGTTTCCAATAGAAGTTACGTACGAATTGCTACCAGCATTGATTTGTGTCGTTGTGGACGGCCATGTCATGTTTTCAACACTTCCTTCAGATTCGACTACCTGTAGAGATGTTACAGCAGTTGATGTTCCACCGTCCCAGCGGAATGGTGTGTTTTCAACATACATTCCAACTAGACCAGATGCGTTCATTGGGTAGACCCAAACATCGTCACTGTCAACAACGTGAAGACCAGTACCTGCTGCTCCAGCGTTGACTGCAGCGTCTATTGCGGTAACAGATACATCATCGACATACACACCGTAATCAGTTCCAGTAATGTCTGCCCCACCTGCTAGTGTCAGGGAACCACTTGTCTTGTGAACTCCAGTTGAGAATCCATCGATTGTAGTTCCAGATAGGGTCAAAACATCGTTGTTCGCATCATCAGCGTTGATTCCAACAGTGCTGCTGGATCCATCACCGACGAATGATGATGAATCATCAATCACGTCACAGTTGCTCATGGACAATGCATTGTCAGAAACAGAAATCGTGTTACGAGCAGATTGAATCACCACATCCGTACATTCATCAAATACCAGACCGACTGCATTTGGCGCAATTCGGAATGGGTCACTTGATGTGATCGTGTTGTCCGCAACAACAGGACCAGTGTAAGGTGCTGCGATTGCTGCTTCAATCACGTTAACTTGAATTCCACCATCACCGTACGAATCTCTCGCCGTGAGCGTGTATTGTCCGGTTGTGTTGTAGGTGACCAGTGGGTTGTAAGTTGTTGTTCCACTGTATGATGGGAACGGGGAACTTGTTCCTCGACCCCATGTATCCTTAGCACCGCCAGGCTTAGTGATTTCAAGACTTGCTTCATATCCCCAAGTGTCAACTGCGATGTTCACATCGACTGGTTGTCCAGCCTGTACAGTGAATGTGCAACTTGCAGAGTATCGGTATCCATAGCGAGCACCACTGATGAAACATAGATTGGTTCCTTGGGTTGCAGGTTGTGATGATTCCTCAACAACTATTCCACCGTCTGCATCAACCAAAGTATTGTTATCGATGGCACCAGTTCCTGCACGGACATTGATTCCTTCGAAACTCGAATCTCCTACGCCGTTGATGGTGTTGTTCGTAACTCGGTAATTTAATGCATCATCGAGGAAAATTCCTTCCTGTGCCGCATTGATAGTGTTATCTTTAATGAGCAAATCCTTGTGTTGGTGTCCAGAATTCCCAGTAGACTGGAATACTGAGATTGCTGCATTGTCTGCAGTTGCGCTCAGTGAACCTTCATTGTTGAATACATTGTCCAATATCTGAACATTCTTACTGTTCCCGTTACCGACCATCCAAATGTCTGCTTGGTGACCACCGTTGTTGAAGGTGTTCTCACTAATCGTAACGTTCCATGCTCCAATCTTGCTACCGTGTCTTGTGTGGTAAGTCGAACGAGATAGCACGACTCCAGCTAAACAATTTTCAAACACATTGTTGTGGATAAGTGTGTCTTCTCCACCAGCAACATTGATACATTGTTCTGTCTGGTCAACTGCGCCAATTAGGCTTTTCTTATCAGTACGGTAATGGCTCAATGTTGAATTGGTAATCGAAACTTCCTTCATCTCCCAGTAGTACGTGCTTGTTCCATAGGTGTATCCATTTTCAAGTTCAATGGATGCAAGGTTGGAGAAGGTAGTGTTGTTTGCTTGGAAGTGGGTGATCGGGTATTGGTAATAGCCAATGTGAACACCATACATTCCGCCATCAGCAGCATTCGGAGTAACTCCGAAGACTGAAGCATCGTCAAGAACCATCTGAGTCCCGTACGGGTATCGAGCATACCAGCGCTGTGAATCGAATTGATTGTAAGCACCTGTTGCAAGAATTGTTCCGCCAGTCATGTTAAACACGCCACCGTTACCTTTCCAGTAGATGTATGGGGTGTCCAGCATCAAAACTTCGTTTTGACGGTTTGAATATGCCAATCCGGCAAAGTATCCGGATTCTGTGACAGTTCCGCCGTTTCCATCACTCAACTGACGTGAAGTCGTGTATGAGAAATAGGAACCTGCACATGTTGCAACGGTTGTATACGAAGAACTTGACGATGTGAAACATACTCTCTCATGGATTCTAGTGGTTAGTGGCACAGTAGCAACATTGTCTTCTGCATTAGCCAATAGTACCTGTTGAGATGCATATCGGAAATCGGCAATGTTGTTTGTTGAAGAAGTGTATGAATACGCCACTTTAGCGACTGTTACTGCCTTGTAACCAACTATCGAAGGTGTTGTCAATCCATTCGAGTTAACCTTAGTAATCGGGAAGGTTAACCCCGATGCTACACCTGTTGTGTTGGTAACTGAACTTCCCGACGTTACACCAGTAGGAGATACAAGAGAGACCGTAGAGTCGCCAACCGGATTCCCATCTGCGGTAACTGTAATATCAACTGCTCGAAGGCGAGTAAATGTTCCAGTGCCTGTTACTTCAACTGTGCTTGCATTTACGCTTCCGTCGATAACATCGACGTTACCTTGTCCGGTAATTCGAGCGTCCTTAGTATTGTTCAGGGTGACATCGGTCAAAACAATGTTTCCTTTACCAGCAGAATCGATACCTATAGAGTTATTCGAAATGGACATGTCATTAAAGGTGATATCGTCATCCGTGTTTGGTCCGTACTTGAAAGCAGCACCAGTATTGATAACTGTTCCAGATAGATCGCCACCTAGGTCTTTCGTATAGTAGACACCAGCAGTTGTAGCTCCATCAATTGAGAGATTTGTGAGTCCCATCTTTCCTGATGCTAAATTGCCGATAAGAACACCATAAGTTCCTCCGTTAACAGTAATGTCATTGGCAAATGATGCAACTTGTCCAGAAATCTCTAACCCTGAATCAACAGGGTTGTTAACGGTAATTCCATCGAAGTTAGCTGCAGCGAATCCTCCGCCGACAGAAACTCCTGTGTCGGCGCCGTTAATGACGCCCGAATTGAAATTCGGAGTACCGGATTCACGGACATAGTCTCCAAGTGCTGCAGGGTTACTACCACCGCGAGCTACAAATTCCAAACGATCCTGGTAGTTGTCTGCACGGTTGTGCAGTACATCCATGAACAACGTAACCTTTGAGAGGTTGCTTGCTGTTAGGTCAATAGTAGGCATGGTCATTCGAGCACCTTGTCCAGATGACATGTAGTAGGTCGAAGCGGAAGCCGTACAAACGTTGTAAGAACCTTGGAATCCTTCAGGAGGATAGAATTTACTGTTGTACTGGGCATGATACGAGGTGTAATAGTATCCCATATCCATGTTTGGATAGCGGGCACCGTATCCACTTGATGGCGTGACATCATCGATGTTCTCCCAATCAAAACCAAACTGTTCGGTTGGGGCTCGATAATAACCAGGGTATGAGCCATATGAACCGGTGAAGTACTGGTTAATGTACGGGTAAAATCCAGTGGATATACTGTTGTAGTTTGGTCCATAGAAGTAACCTCTAACGTTACAATCCCAACTTGGAATTCCTCCGGTTGCACCAACAGCATAAGTTGCGTGCGTGCCGTCTCCGGAACGTGGGTCAGCAGCGCTGTATGGATAGTATCCTAGATGGTTTCCATCGGTAATGTTCCAAGCATTACCATCCGAGTCAGTCAACTGAATGTTGTAACGGTCAGTCATCATGTAGTACTTTGTCGTACGATAGTTGTATCTTGGGTGAGCATTTCCGCCACCATAGATACTGTTCCATCCAACTTGTAGGAAATCCTCTGATAAAAATCCACTAAGGTCAATCTCATGCGTTGTCCATCCAGCAGATTGCCCGCTGAGTAGAGTACTTCGGTATACTGTTGGCAAAGACATTCCACCGTAGACATCGAGTCCAACGGTGTTGTCAGTTGCGGTAAATCCGTTCACTTGAGGTGCGCCGTTGTAGGATTGAATACCTACAGCAGCGTTCTTCACAATGACGTTAGAAACTGAACCAACTGTGTTTTGCATCCACAGTGCAGTTCCGGTCTTTCCGTTGTTAATAATCGATGAATCAGCGATGCTGACAGAACCACCGTTAACTTTCACAGTAGCCATATCATCAGCAGTTGCTGAGGAACCGTAAACTATTGCGTTATTCGACATGAGCAAAGTAGCATCAGGCCCGATTAGTAGAGCTGCACCAGTTGTTGCATCTTGTGCGACATTACTGAGCGAACCACCATCCAAATCGAGTGTTCCTTTCACTATGTTAAGATTCAATCCATAGGCAGGAGATATTGCACTAATTGCGCCTCTTGATCCATCGTCGTCTGAGATGGAAGCGATGAGCATTCCACCGCCAACTAGGGTAATAATTGGTGTGCTTGTAGCCGTACTCTTGACCTTCAAGCTTGAACCTACAAGATTGATGGCACAACCATCCAAAGTCAAATCAGAAGAAACCGTCAATGAAGTTCCTATAAATTCATAGATGTCCTTGCCTGCAGGAGTGGTTCCGTTGGTCGCAAACGGGGCGTTTGTGTCAGGATTTCTGTATGCATCCATCCATGCACAATCCATATTTGCAGCGTCCAGGTCCACTGGTGCAGGTTGAAGCAACAGCTCAATTGTACTGCCAATCGTGAATCCAGTTGCTGGATACCATGAAGATGTAGTCAGTGTTTCGTTTTGTCCAGCGCCTCCGAATGCTCGGATGTTATGGTCATCAAACGTGTCACCATCATCTTCATTTCCGGTAATAACCCAAACACTCGCTGTACCGAGAGTAGCAGTTGCGGATGAAGTGAGGTGAGATCCAACTATAAACAATTCAGAACTGTCGAAGACAGCAGCAGAAACGGTGTGGCCTCCCTTGTAGATGGTTGTCGGGACTCCTGAAACGAGTGCATTTCGGTAAGTTCGGACTGTTGCAAGGCCTCCGTACCAAATCTCGGATGAGGATGAAGCTACATCAACATCACAGTCACCGGTTGCACCGGAAGAATCTGCACATGCGTCTCCGTCCTGAGTTACTTCAACCAAGCGGATGTTCGAGTTCGTGTCAACTTGTGCCAAGTAGATGTTGTTCGTTCCTAGTGTAGCGGTTGAAGTGACTGCCGTCTCTCCGATTGTAATGTCAGAGTTCAAAGCATAAAACACCGATTGCGTGGTAGAGGTGTGGCCGATTGTTGAATCAGCGATGACGATCTGGCTTCTCGAAGCAGAGCATCCAACTGAAGCAAACAGGTCTGCAGTCATAGAATCAAATCGGGCATTCCATCCGCAACCATCTTCCATAACGACTTCTTCAGCGTTAAGGTTAACGATGTTGACTTGATCTGTGGCAACAGCTGGGTCGCCAGTAATCTTCAGGTCTCCAACAGATACATCAGTGAACAATCCAGGTTGGATATTTCGCATGGTCATATCGCCTGCTTCAACATTGTTGAACATTGCATTATCGCCTGATGCGCTTACTACTGAGGAAGACGAACTACCGGCTGGATAGAGTTCGAAAGAGGCATCTCCCAAATCTACATCAGTCATGTTAATGACTCCTGTAGCGTCTATTCCAGCAGATGTGTAATCATCAGCATCAAGGTTGTAAATGTAGACTTCTGCACCATTTCCGCCCTCAAGATTGAGTGCGCTTCCGGATTGTAGGGTCGTTGCAGTCGATGTGACGTTCGAAAGAGTTACAGATGCAAAATCTACGCTAATCAAATTCACGTAAGAGTTCGTAATTGTAACATTCTCTAAGAACAGAGAACCAGCAGTTGAACCAGCAATGTTCACGATTGAACCTGCTGTTCCACCACCGTTCGTGTTACAGTTGGTAATTGTTCCTTCAGTCATGGTTGCTATGGTGTCTTGAGCAAAGTCGAAGCATGAATTATCTGCGCCAGTAACTTGGAACTCATTCATCGAAACGACTGTTCCTCTACCACTTCCGTGAGAGAATGCAGTTCCGACGTTTTCGTAAGTCACATGGTCCATAGTAAAGTTACCCACATTGGAGTTGCTCACTGGACTTGAACCGTGGCGTGAACCAGCAGCAATTGCAGCGTCAGTTGTATTCTTGAAATCAACGTATGAGAACACGTGGCGGTCGTCGGTTCCTGTTGAACAGGCGCCAGTAAATGCCATTCCTTTCCATTCTGCACCATTCTGTCCTTCGAAACGGACATGATGCGTTGAATTACCGAGAACGGACATCTGGTCACATGCTCCATCGAAGGAAATACCCTTACCTGGTGCGACTTGGATTACAGTTCCTGGCTCAATAGTCAAATCCGCTGAAATTGCCAGATAATCGTTAGCAGGGTTTATCCGGATTGGACTGTCAGTGAGATCCCAAGTTGTATCGGTTGTAATGTCTGCAGAGACATCAGTTCCCTTACCTTCGAATGGCATTGTACGGTAGTACACACCACAATCTTGAGTTTGGGACTGGTAACAGTAGTAGCTACCGTAGTACGACCAATATGGAGCAATCATTCCTGCTTTAGCAAAACTGGTACTTGGATTAGGTCCTGGTAGAGTCGGCATGTTTGCACCCCACGAGGTCGACATTGTTCGAACAGTCGACGGTGAACCGGTACTGATGAAGTGCATGTTTCCATGTCGTGATATGTGTATACGGTCATTGGTATCTGTAAAGTTGTAATCAGTTCCAAAGTATGTGAAGTTAAATCCATTTGGCATTGGTATGTTGTCAGCACAACCGGTACCGTAAGAAGTGAATCGAGTCGACGAACAATCGTATCCACGCGGGTATCCATTGCTGGTTCCAATAATCTTGCTCACATCCGCATTGACCATTGGAATTGTTCCGCGGTCGAATGCTTCCCAAGAACCGTCACCTGTTGCAGATGTTGTGATTCGGTAGTTGTTGGTGTGAGGGTTTGCGCCATTTAGATTCTGAGTGCTTGTTGAGTGTCGGATGGTTTGTCCCTTTGCTTTGGTTTGATCCATGAAACCGACAGTTGCTGCATCTCGCCAAACCCTACATGCATTATCGTAGCGGAATTCAATTTCGTTCGTCACGTCATAGAATATTGCTTGGTAAGTGCACGTGTAAGCCACGGTCGTATACATCATTTCTCTCCACTCAACCACGAACATGGTCGTTGGGTCGCCAACACCGAAGTTTGCGTTACTTGTTGTTGCAGTGTTAACTCCAGTTGCTGCTGGAGAAATATCTTGAGCAGTGATGTAGTATTCAATTTCATCGTTCAATTCCAAATCTTCAATATCTGCGGTCCAAGTACATTCTGCAAGAATACATTGTGCTTGGGTTTGCCCTCCCGCTGGAATCATCAAAGATGCGTTCCATGCGCCAGTAGTGCCGCCGTCAGGAGTTACACGGAAATACATCGTTGGACCAACGCCGGGTGTTGTACTGACATTGAGACCACTTGCTGGTTCACCTGCATCAGAGATGATTGCAGACACTGTTCGAGTCTTACTGTATGAATCACCCAATGGTAGGTGGACAATGTCAGGCGCGAAGTTGTCTGGCATTGGCTTAACGTATGTAGAATCATAAGTGACGGTAGTCGTGCTGCTGCTTCGTCCATAGTAACTGGTTCCTAGAGCCCAACCAGACCAAACTGATGAGGTAGGTCCACCGCCGTAGGCAGTAGTGTAGCTGTAACTGGCCGAACATGCATTTCTCGAGGAATATGGGCTACGCCAGAAGTACGTGAAACCACTGGATCCAATGCACAATCTGTTAGCATCGGTCTTTGAAGTAGTGACGTTTCCAAATCCGAATTCTCCCATCATTCCGCCGTGGTCAACAGTGTTTCCAGAGGTGCCGAAGTCGACAATCCAGTTGGAATAGTATGTCCCTGTGTACCCGGTTCGAGCAGATTTACCACCTTGCAGTGGCGCATCAATCGAAGGAGCAGAGCCAATTCCAACCATTGCGAATTCTTTTTCAGCAGTATTGTAGTGGTATAGTAGGTTCATTCCAGGACCGTTTGTTGCACTAATGGTCAAGTATCCACCGTCGCTGTAATGCAATCTTTCGAGATGCTGTCGCTGGTTGCTTGATGCCATTCCGTTGTACCCAGTTCCTGCGCCAGTTGCATGTTGCATGACCCAGTTACCGTATCGGTAGTAGTTGCTTGAGTAGAAACAACCGCTTGAACCCGAACCACAGTTCGAAACATCGAATTCAAAGTAGAACTCGTTACTGACGTTAAAGTGGGTGAATTGACGGTCAAAGTAACCGCTCGATGGAGGAGTCCTTGAACCACCAGCGTAAACGTCGGTAGTTAACACGGTTAATTTCTTATCATAGCCAGCATTAGAATCATCCTCAACCGCAAAGAAGTACGGGGTTGGAGTAGATTGTGCTCCGGAGAGTGCCGGGTCATATCCAACATTCGCACCATTGGGTGAAAGATCTTGGTACTTCCAGTAATATTCAACATAGTCACCAGCAGAAACTGATGGAATTACAGCCTTGAACCGGCATGTTTGAGTTGTTGAACTGCAGGTCCCAATACTCGTTGCACTTAGGCTGGTGAATGAACCATTGTTTAGTGCGTAATTAAGAGTAGGTTTGTTAGCAGAAGTCGTGTCAATTCCCGACAGATCGGTAAGTGAGGTAAAGAATGTCCTCGAACCTTCGATATAGGAAGTTACACCAGTGTATGGGATAAACCCAGAGGTTGGCGCATCTGCATCTGTTCCGCCGCTGTAGACGATATTAATGTAAGAATTGTACGAACCGGAGTTGTATGATTGCAATCTCATGAAACCAATACTTCCTGGGACCTTATATCCAATTCCGACTGATGTGGTTCCGGTTTGTGCAGCAAGAATCTTACTTGCGGCTCCACTGCTGGAACAAGTGCTCGCAGTGTTACAAACAGAAGCGACCTTCCAGCCGGTCCCGGGTGTAATTGTGTCGAACGTTGGGCTGTTCCAAAGAGAGTTAATCAAAATTCTCGCGCTCCAACTGTTGTATTGAGTGCTGGAGAAACTGTATCGAGATGGGCTTAGTACTCCATTGCAGCCTCCGGACATTGCCGAGGGCATTGACCAACTTCTGTACGAGTACGCAGAGCCACACCATTCAAGTACGGTAGCTGCGATACTGTTAGACGCTCGAGTACCTGTTCGGTAGTTTACGTATTGGTGGTGTGAGATCGAGTCTACGGTAGCACCATTGGGCATTCCGTTGGCCGATGTGAATGTGTGCCGGGTATACGTCATGTAATTCTTGGTGTTGGTTCGGCTGTTTTCTACACGACCGTAATTACTGTTAACATAACAGTAGTTGTAATACTTGTAGCAGTATCCACCGGGTGTTCGAGCAACTCGGATGGTTGGGTCAATGGCAAGCGGGAAAACTCGATCTTCTGACAGAATCCATTCCGATTCAACAACTGTTGATATGATGATTTCTCCATCCATCACAGATACGATGTATGTTGCGACGTAAGGCGGCTCTTCGGAGTTTGAGTCGAACTCAAGAACAATTGGCACTGGCATTTCTGCGAGGAGTTCACCAGATGCAATGTTTCGGATATCGATTGATTCCTGAGTGACGACGATGTCTTCACCAACCATTTCTTCTCCGACGAATAGGGCATATCCTTCTGGAAGAACCATTTTCTCGGTGAATCCAAACCATGCTTGAGATTCGTCCAAGACTGGGCGCTCACTAACGATGAGGTTTTGTTTGAGTTGCTGGCTTTCAACCGTGTAGTCAATTGCAAAACCTTCTGCGAGTGGATAGCGTATCATGTTTCCTCCAACAGCAATTTCATCGTTCGATTCCTCAGCCATGTATTGACTTGGATATGTTGCAGATTCATCAAAGGTGACGAGCATTGGTTGAATGCCCATGTAAATGGGGTTTACGAACTCATTCACTTGAACCGAAACACCATTGCCAATTTCTGGAGCGAAGTAGGAACTGAATGTGTTTTCAGTTACTTCCCATCCATGTGGAGTTGCAACAACATTCGTATTAATGTCGGTCCATTCCCCACTGTCAGCTATGTAATGGACTGGGGCATCGTGCGTCAATTGCGCGAATTTCCCGTCCTCTAGGACATAGGTCTTGGTCGTTTGGTCTCTCATGCCGATTAATTCATCGGATGGTTCGTATTCATATTCATTCAATGTCTCTTTCGAATCTGGCAATGCAGGGAATTCTCCCTCAGTTGTGTCGTTTGTAGCAACTAAGTCTACATCGACGTCGTTCGTGACGTACCCAGCCATAGGCATAAGGGTCATCAGAGCGCACAACAACAGCGCAATGCCAATTCCGTTCAAGACAGATGTTTTTTTGGTATTCTTTATTCCCAACATGTCATTCACCCATACGGATTGTATGCAAAGCATCCCACGCCTTGTACCCCTTATAGGACTTGGGGTGCAATAGGTTTGATATTCGGCATAAGAGCGCCGAACCTAATCGATAGACCAAAGTACATTTTTCCAATTAATGGAGCATACTCTTTGTAAAAAGTAACACCGAATATTGGCCTTCGAAAAAAACGCGTTACGATCGAAGAATGTCACACCAAGGATGGGATGTCCGTTGCCTGAGATTGGCAGGTTACAAAAAGAAAAGAGAGTGAGCTGAGAGGGCCGTCGAAACGGCCCCCTCAGCGGTAATTCCTCTAAGGGATGATTTCCTAGGACTCTGAGCGAAATCAGTAGTCCCAGTCCTTGCCTTCATCACCGTCTCCACCACGGGAGAGGATGAATGCGCCGACAATGAACGCTACAACTACAACGCCACCAATGACGCCCCAAGTCCACGTTGGAACTCCAGACTGTACGTCATCATCAAGAACTGTTGAACCGTCATCGGTATTCGTGTTATCTGCATCTCGCTGGTAGTCGATGCTGTTCATAGAACCAGCTGCAATTGTGTTGCCTAAAGCGTCGACTGGCACCGCAGCAAAGTGGTATGTGAAGGTACCTGCCTGCCAAGTCGAGATGTCAACATCAAGTGTAGTTCCTTGAGCATCGAGACAGGTTGTTTCACCAATTTCTGCTGCAGTGAAACTACCGCGTTGGTAACATACACGCCACGAATCAACATCTGCTTGGTCACCTGAAGCGGTCCAAGAGACTGTCCAAGTGTTTCCTGATGCACTGATCGTCAAATCTGTTGCTGCTGCTCCACCATCAACCTTACTGTCTGCAACAACAGTTCCGGTTCCAACAGGAGTGCTGCAACCAACTTCGTTACAAACTGCGACTGTGACGGTATATTCGACACCATGGACGGTGTTTTGTCCCGAGTATGTGGTCGATTCTACCGACGAATTGAATGATGTCTCGTAAGCAGAGGTGCAGTTCACGGTCTCACAAATGGTGACTTTAACGGCATGCCCATCCAACATAGTTCCATCGACATTCCAGTTTACGACAATCGCTCCACCCTTTGCTGCTTTGGCACTAAATCCAGTAATACTGGCAGATGGAACATCTGCTTGTGCCAGAGCATCACCAATCAGTACAAGTTTACCGTTCGCAAGAGATTGAGTGTTTGAAGGGAAGGTGTAAGTGAACTCACTGGTAGTTGCGTCCACATCAGTTGCTGCGTTTGAAAGAAGTTGCCAAATGTTCCCGTCTGCGTTTGTGTACCACAAGGAACTAGCACCAGTACTCTTTGGGAATTGAACCGACATCGTTTGACTGAGTACTCTGTTAGCTTGATATGTTGTCGAAGGCGTGTAATCAACAACCGCTACTGAATCATACAATCCAGTATAACCAGGCAGTTCTTCTCCAGTCATTGCATCACCATCGGCTATAGAAACGCCGAATTCATCAGCGCCCCAAAAGTACAACCGATAATCTACAGTAATGTCCGATGCAGTTTGAGAGGACGTACCTCCGTCATTCCATATCTCCAACATGATTTCCTTAGAAGACTCTCCGCCATTCGCATCGTAAGCCTTGACGGTAACTGGGAAATCTGTGACGTATTCTTTAAGGATGAGGATTTCACAGATGTACAGTTGGTAGTCCAGTTGGCAACCTGGTAAAGCCTCTCCATTGTGAAGCCATTCAATTTGGATGGATTCGGAAGTTGGGTCGTCAACATCAAAAACATCTGCTGACAGTGTGATTGGTTCATCTTGACCATTGTACAGATCTCCATCATTTACGAGTTCAAGTGAAGTGATTATTGGGGCATTGTTACGCACAAAGAAGGAGATACTGCGATCGTTGTTTGATTCCTTAGCATCGGTCATCTTAATTGGATTAATCGTGGCTTTGAAAGTATATTCACCTTCAACATCCAAATTAATCATTGCGCACGCATATCCGAAGATATCTCCGGACTCTCCGGTCATCTCATCGACACCACTGCCGAGCGTCTTGTAGTCGTAAAGTGGTTCTACCGCCATACACGATGTTACGTTTTCAATCAATGTTGCATTTGATTCGGTTTGACCCGGAGCAATGACCATCAAGCTTACGTTCCAATCATACACGGTATCAGGCTCACTACCACGGTGTTCAACTTCAGCATGCAGGTATGATGTACCAACATTGAGTTCACCATCGTAGTTTTCGTCAGCAATGTTGCTGGAGAATCCTGTACCATCAGAATTGTATCCTTGGGCAACACTAATTGCAGTAACTCGGATATCGTTGAAAATTTGTACATAGCCGTCTATCACATCGTCATCCGTGGAAGCGTATGCGTCGCTAGTTTGAACTTCTTCACAGAAGTTATCGGATGTCGTGTTATCCTCCAAAAGTACCTGGCATGATGTAAACTGGCCGTACATGGTGTAGTCTACTATGCTTGCAGTCAGTCCGTACGAGGCCTGAGATGCTGTTGATGGAGCGTCAATCTCTATTGAACCATTGAGCGTCCAAGTGGACAAGACATTGCGTGTGCCAGTCGTTGCTGTTGCGTTAACATCGGTTACATTCTCAAAGACATCTACAACAGTAGCAGTTCCAGCATTGAACAGGTTGACCTGAGAGGTCAATATTTGTACTCCATCGGTGGTTTGGGCTTCAAGAACCTCTCCAGTAGTTCGAATTTCTACGGTAACATTTCGTGGGTCGAATGTATCAGATGCATTGGTCGTAAGTGAGAGTGACCACTGCTTAACGCCTGAGCCGGATTCGACATCAGCGCCAGAATCCCAAGTTAGGTCGAGTTCGATGTCGTACCAGTCAACAACCGAAACATAAATTTCTTGAGCATCATTTCCGACATCAACATCATCGGGCGAATCGACGAGAATCTGAACCACATATTGACCACGTGCTGGAGTCCAAGTAATGTCTGAACCTCCTGCCTGCAGGGTGTGTTTTCCGCCATCTAATGTTGCTCCAGCGGCAAGCGAAGTGAAACTGCAAAAGTTCGCATTTGCACAGATGACTTGTCCGTTTGACCACTGAAGATCGTTACCCGCTGAATCCTTGGCAATCATTCCAGGGTCGCCGGAATCGTCAGAGAGGTAAACTGATACTGAATATCCCATTTCTGAAATATCTGCATCCCCGCCGTTTTGAATGTAAGCGGAGAACGTTGTTTCTTCTCCGACTCTAATTTCGTTACGGCAACTCTGCTGATTACAGGATGTTTCTTTCGGGCTGGTGATAGCAATCACTTCTGCATCAGCACCAGCACGGGCGCCTGCATCTTCGATTACTTCGGTTTCTTCAAGCTCGGCGAAGTCAAAACTTGAGAGTACACTCACAAGCATCAACGCGACGAGAATCATAGGGGTTATTTTTCGCATATCTATACCTCCGATGGTTCGGTAATACCTCCCACGGAAAGCGTCGTATTTATACTATAGGAGTGAAAAAACTGGTGTCGTTCTTAAAAGAATCTCTTAAATCTGAAAATCACGGCCTACCAGTGCATCGAATTAAACAAAATTGGAGTATGGCATTTGTGAAATAGATATTTACGAATAAGAAACATAGATTATAGGAAAGAAAATGGGGAATCTAACACATTAATTTTGACGCAATGCTGCCGACGCAGGTATACGGGCAGCACGTTGAATTGGAGCATAAGTAGCCAAAAGAACCAACAACCACCCTCCAATGAAAACGTAAACAATAGATTCGAGCGGTAATGTAAACGATGCACCTTGTTCTTTCCAAAATGAAGTGTAGAGGACCCTGTGAAAACCAATGGCAACAAGAATGCCGTTCATCATACCAAGTACACTTACCCATGAAACCTCGATAAAAAAGGACAGAAAGACCATGTTTTTCCTGTACCCAAGCGCACGCAATATACCGATCGACTTGCTTCGTTCAGATACGGAGCGCACCGTAACTACTCCTATGCCTGCAATTCCTACAATCAATCCTAGTGCCAAATAACCTTCAAAGATTCCAAGGAGCGCCAAAACGAGCGATTGAATCAACATGATTTCATCGGAAATTACGGAAACTTGAACTCCCTTCGCATTCAATGCTGGTGTTAGTTCAGACTCAAGTTCAGCCGCAGCAAGACGAACATCTCTTGATTTCCCAGTTGGAGAAAAGTCAGACACTTGCTCGTCCACAAACGATTGAGAAGGCTCTGCGTCATCTGAAATACTCACATACATTCTGGTGAGACGCCCATCAAACTGTTCAATCACGACATCATCGTTCATCCAAACACCTGCCGAAAAGAGATAAGATGACTGTTCGAGAAATCCTGCAACCTGGACATTTCGAGTATTTCCCGGGTTGGAAATATCAATTAGCGAAATCGAATCTCCAATTGAAAAACTTAACATTGAAATCCCGCTACCATCTGCAATTGATTCCAGGCCAAAAGAGGCGTCGAGGAGTACTAGGTCATTTCGCAATTCAATCGCTTTCCAGACTTCACTTTCGTCATCCCCCAGTGATGAATCCCAGGTGAACAGGGGCAATCCGCCATGTTGTGAAAAGTTTTCATCAAAGCCGCGCACAACATAAGGCATACGCTCACCAGTATCGTCTTCTAAGAATACCTCACCTCTATGTATCCGCGCTATGGAGTCAATCTGTTCAGCCACATCTGACGTGAGATTCCAGTCCGAAACATTGGACGACAATACAATCGGGCTTGCACGGGAGCCGGTAAGCAGCAGTTCGTAATCACCTTCCGCTTCCTCAACAAATGAACTCGTATAATTGTCAAATTGCTCAGCATATCCACCCAACACAATAACGGAAAAAACAGTAATTGAGAACATTCCCATTACAACTGCAGTTCGTACGGGGGTTGAGAGTGGATAGGCAAGAGAGACAGGAAGTACAGGACCCCACTTTCTTGTCAAAATCTTTGACTTACCAAGTCGAGATACAAGAAGTGGTGCGGCGCTTGTTAAAATGAGAACCCCTGCTAAAACATCGACCAAACCCAAAACAATGAACGAAAGTTCATCAGGCTCCATATCACTACGGATTGGATCTATTGAAGAAACTCCCACTGTCCATAGGAGCAAACCGAATCCGATCATTGCAAGAGTATTCCTATTAGAATGACGCCAAAATTGCTTCCAGATTCGACCTCGATTACGCAGCAAGAATGGCAATTCCCAGGTGATTAATGGAGCGGAAAAGAAAACGAAGGCCACTCCAGTAACCATCCAAAGGAAGTACGACAATGATGATGTGAAGCCAAAAATGAGCAATAAGCCAAATGTGAGAATACTCGCGCCAAGTGCAAAAATTTGGGATAGAATGAGGAGCAATGGTACGCCCTCTGAACGCGGAATTCTTCCACCTTTCAGTGCGAGTAAAATATTCAATCTTGAAGTCCACAGAGCCGAAAACCAAACAGTGGTAATAGCCAATAAAAAGCCCCAAACTGCACCGGAAAAGAGCGAATTCCATTCCCAACCAAAGGTAAATTGGTTCGAACCTACTGATGCAAACATATTCTCAAAACCAATACTGATGAACCAAGCAAGTACAATTCCTACAAGACCGCCAATCGTACTAGCAATCGCAGAGAGTAAAATTCCTTCTTGGACTGCTAATGCACGGGCATCCGATTGGGTAACACCCAATGCACGCATAGTTCCCAATTCTGAACGCCGTGACTCGGCAAGCATAATGACAATCGTGAGAACCAGAAGAATACCTGCAACGATGGTGAATGTTCCAAAAACAAGGAACATGGCTGCAAGCACTCCAGAGGATTCCTCAGCGAGTTCAGCTGCCTCGACTTTAACAGCCCGTATGTTTAGATTCGCATCAGAAGCATTTGAATGATCATCCAGCCATGTACTGATGGTTTGAAAAGAAGCATTCTCCGACTGATTTAGAGTAAAAAGAAGTATTGAACGCTCATTGTCACCTGCGGAGGCAAGAACCTCTGCGTCGCTTAATGAAACCAAGCCAAGAACGACTGAATCCAGTTCAGAAAGAGATTCAAAACCATCAACATCGACATAGTCCCCACCATAGATTAGGCGATGTGCTGTATTGTCACCGAAGGCGTATGGAATAAGCCCTTTCACCCAAATTTCACTTTGATTAATGCTGACGTTTAGGTCTTGAAGTCGGTTACTGAACAATACTTCTCCAACATCAAGGTTTATCGAGGAATCACCACCACCACCAAACGCAAGGAACAACTGCGGAAGAACACCGAAACCTCCGGCCGTAGAAACGATGGGGATCCGGAGCGAGAGAATCTCTCCGCTTTGCCCATCCCATCGTAGCAGACCTTCACTGGCCGTACACCAATGTTGCGGATTAGAAAATAAGGTGATCGAAGCAGTACCATCACATGATGGATGGAGATTGATTGAGGCATTGGTCAACATTGCCTCGGGAAACGATTGAGATGAAAGAACTGGAGTGAAATTGACTTGGTCCAACGGAGAAGAAAAGCGAGTGGTCGAAAGAAGGCCTTCGACTTGTAAATACAATGAACCGTTCTCGAAGAAAAGTTCGGTAGAGAGTATCGTGGATGGGAGATTTAAATCCAAATCAAAGGTTTGCTGCTCTTCCAAATCAAGCGAAAACGAGTGAAGGGACATCGTCGATTTGTCCAATTCTAATGCATACCAGCTCTCTTCGACAGCCGTCACAGAAAGAAACTCTCCCGGTGACCGGTAGGAAGCCCACTCATCATCATCCAGTTCACCTTCATAGCCTACAACTAAACCGTTATCAGTAGCAATGAGGCCGTACTCTTGTGAAACATCAAGAGTGAAATCGTTGGCAATGCCGCCGTCCTCTACTCGCCAAACCCAAGCGTCTCCATCACCCTCAATTTGAAAACCCGCTCCACTCGGAGAAAAATGCCAAAGGGAACGCTTTCCCGGCCAGAGTTCTGAGATTTCAGATGATGCGAGAGTGAGTACCTGTTCGCCGTTATTTTGAATTTCAACCATTGGCACCTGTAGAATTTCCAACATTGTGGAATCGGGGGAGAGTGATGAAAGGTTCTCTCGTAAGCCTCGAACAAGTTCACCATCCAAGCGACCAAGTCCTTGTGATGATGATAAGGTGAGTGAATTGGAATTTGAATCAATATCCAACTGAAGCCCTACATCCTCTGCCAGAATAAAATCGTCAAGCAACAGTTGTAAATCGTCAACAATGGGCTTGATGTGAGTTGCATCATCGTGGGCATCATCGATAGCGTAGTAGATAGTATTCACACTTCCATTCAGTTTCTGTAAGGACTGTGCGGTTATCAAATCTGTAAACAGTGCAGGTGATTGAGTTCCAGCAGAGGCTCCTTGCCCAGAATTAGAGACAACGGTGAGGACTGTCGCCGTTGAATCAAGACGTTGCCGTTTGTTTTCTTCAGTAACGTACCATCCGAAGTCAAAAACATCCCCGGCCCCAAGATTTAATTCCTCTGCCAATACTTGGTTAATGGCAATGTAGGTCGTGTTTGAAAACTGGTTCGCTTCACGGAGGTCCGAATAACGAATCCCGTCCGATTTTGAGCCGATAACTGGCCAGTGACCTCCGTCGTCGATTGAACTGTTCATCGCCAACCAAGTCACACCGGACAGAGAATATTCGAGACTCGATACACTTGCTGAAGAAATCAATCCTTGCTGTTGGCCATCAACCACGGTCCGTAAAGATGAGTCCTTCTGAATACCCTCCCACATTTGATTTGCGATGGTTTCTGAAATTGATACTCGCTCACCTATTGCTAAATTAAAACCTGAAATGGTAAGGTCGGTTTGACCCCAGGAGCCTTCAACTTCGTATCGAACCGTTGCGTCTAGAGAATCGCCCACCACCATTGAGGAAGTGATAATTGCTGATGCAATAACCAATCCCGCCATGAGGAGAGCAGATTGACGCTTCCTTCGGACGATGTTCTGAGTTGCTAACCTCCAAACAACTAGCCGTTGAGGTACTAAGAGTGGTTGAAGAAGCACTTGACTAATTATTCCAAAAGCAAGTGCTCCCCCCCAAAGCGTAATTCCAGATACAGAAACCCAATCAAGGAGTATGTACGCCACAATCCCATCAGCAGCTGGCCCGAAAATCAGCAACAAACTCTTGAGGATACCCAACTGTTTCCAACGGCCAATTCCAATGGTTGAAACTGCGCTAAGCAGCACCAAAACAACCACAAGTATGGCAAGTTGGAGGAACAGAACTACTCCTCCTCTGAATGACGAACATCATCAATAATTGAGCCATCAGACATGTGCAATGTTCGGGAACATCGTCGTGCGATTTTTGGGTCGTGGGTCACGATAAGAAACGTAGTATCTCGCTCACGATTGAGTCGAAGAAGAAGTTCTAGAATCTCATTTGATGTGGCAGAATCGAGGTTTCCTGTTGGCTCGTCACAGAGAATAACTGCAGGGTTGTGTACCAGGGCGCGAGCGACTGCAACACGCTGCTGCTGACCTCCGGATAACTCCGAAGGCAGATGTTCGGCTCGATCAGCAAGACCGACTGAACTCAATGCCTCTAAAGCACCAGACCTCGCTTCAGACGCTGAACTACCAAGTAAAAGCAGCGGCAACTCCACATTCTCTACCGCTGAGAGAACCGGTAAGAGATTGAAATCTTGAAAAATGAATCCAAGGTATTCAGCCCGCATACGGGTTCGTTCGTTATCCGATATTCCAAACAATGGCTTGCCTTTCACCATAACCACTCCAGAATTAGGTTCATCGATACCGGACAGGATATTCAACAATGTGGTTTTACCACATCCGGACGGACCCATAATAGCGACCATTTCACCAATTTCGATTTGGACATCGACACCTCTTACTGCTTGAATTGAAGATTCACCCGATGGGTAAATTTTCCACACAGTCGTGGCTTTCATTACCGGTCCCATGCCTTGAGGACGACAGAGTGCGTTGATAAACTACCGCTTCAAAGCATCTACATGAACGACGAAACCAAAATCACGGTTCAAGTTCTCGCCTTCGGACCGTTAGCAGAAGAGATTGGTTGGAAATCTCACAACTCCACCCTTTCTGAACCTGCAACGGTACACAGCCTCATTCAAACACTCGCTCTAGGAAAGTGGAAAAAGAACCAACTTCTGTATGCAGTGAACGGTGTTCGATGTGAAGCGTCCATGGAGTTAAGAGAAGGCGATGAAGTGGCTCTTTTGCCCCCTGTATCTGGCGGTTAAGTAAAAATAAGTAATTTCAGCCGAAGACTTCAACACTACCGACCGATTCGACAGATTGAGGATGAAGCATGATTGGCGGACTGGGACCACTTGAATTGACGATACTTGTCGGCCTGTTTTTCATCCTGTTCGGAGCAGAAAGGCTTCCAAAAATGGCCAATGCCCTCGGCAGGTCAAAAGGCGAATTTCAAAAGGGTTTGGAGGATACATCTCGTACCATTACCGACCTTGAAGCAGGTGGACGAACTCCTGCTCAACAACTCAATGAGCGTGCGCGTGCAGTCGGAATAGATCCTACGGGAATGGAAATCGATGAACTCGAAAGAAAAACTGCCGCACTTGAGTCAATGGACAACTCCAATGAAGAATAATCATCGCTTTCTCTTGAGTTGAAGTGGAGAGCCGCACCGGTCACAATCACCGACATCCCCTTTCTTTGAACGTGCTACATTTTCTGGGACCTCTGTGGTATGCCTGCATCCTGTACAACGACGGACCCAAGTCCAGACTTCTTTAGCGCCCGAAGTATCTACTGATGACGAGGAATGACCCGAAAATTTCATTGCATTCTGCAAACGATAATCGTCAGTCACCAATGGAATTTGAAGACCAATTGCCAACCCGAGAACCTCTAAATCCACGTCAGAAAGTCTTGGGAGATCACCGCTTTTTGCAGCACACTCTCTTGCCAGATCCAGCCAGCCTGGTGATACATCCCTCCAATCAATATCGAGTGCCTGAACCAACATCCACCGTTGCGGGCTAACTCGCTCAAGTTCCAATTGCTGGCCGACAGAACATATGTTCCCATTCAACTCAGTAACCGGCCAATGCAGTAAAGCAGCAGTATCGAGTACTCGCATCAAACGGATGACTAATGAATGCCCTCCTTGAAGTCACCGGACACCCACACCTTAATTGCTAGGAGAATGAAGCCATTGACATGTCGTGGAAGGAGTCAATTATCGACTTCTTCGACCTTTTTGGTCCTGCAAGCCTAGCCGTATTATCGTTTACCGAATCAATCGTACAACCGATACCACCTGACCTGTTGTACATACCTATGCTCGCAGATTCTATTGGAGATGTACCTCTCGTCATTTGGTTATGGTTAACGGTAACCCTATCCTCGGTTGCTGGTTCAATGTTTGGTTATTGGATCGGTAAGCGTTGGGGGAGGGGATTTATTGGTAAATTCTCAAAAAAATCTCACTTGGATAAAATCGAAGCTCTTACAGAGAAGTATGGCACGTTTGGAATATTCATTGCCGCATTTTCGCCGATTCCCTACAAAGTGTTTGGATGGTTTGCAGGGATGGGTGAGATGGACAAAAAACCGTTCTTACTCGCTGGACTGTTTGGTCGCGGACTGCGATTTGGATTAGAGGCCGTACTGATTGGAATTTATGGGAATGCTGCTATTGACGCTCTTAATTGGTTCCTCGATAATGAAATACTACTCGCAGTGGTGATGATAGCATCAGCAATCCCTGCATGGTACATTTGGCGCTGGTGGTCAAATATCGAAATCACAAGTTCTGAATGACACGACTGAAACATAGAATGAACACGGCACCCGTGTAAGCAAGAGCGAATCATTATCAAGGGGTGGTCGGTGGAGCGACTGTCGCTCGTGTGGTGTAGCCAGGTCCATCATAGTGGGTTTTCATCCCGCCGACCCGGGTTCGAATCCCGGCACGAGCAC
>MDTC01014576.1_pt1 | contig 25091 bp, 19 predicted proteins | sample 811181 | NCBI WGS metagenome assembly MDTC01 (sample SAMN05326644, study PRJNA326480) | marine metagenome | isolation source: seawater | place: Pacific Ocean: North | collected 2011
ATATTTAATAATTTCACTGTCTCAAACGATACAAACACAGCCATCAACGCTTCAATGATCGATTCAGACACTTGGACCTTTACTCCAGTTAATTCATCGATAAGCCATCAAATCACTTGGGCTGGACCAACGACCATGAATGACCACATGTTCTATGTTGAACTCTCTCTCAATAATTCTGTAGTTAACATTGACACCAGTGACAATATCACCGGTGACCATTTTGTTGAATTCATCCCTCAGTTGCCAGCATTGGTGATCAATTCCTATTCTGCGAGTTCCACTGCTTCAACCAATAACGTTAGGGCTGAAGGCTTAGATTTGGTAACAGGTGACAGTTACAAATATCAATATCGGGTTGAGGATTCATCGGGCGCGAACATAGCGCTTTCAACGTTAACTTCTGTAACTGCTACTGCACAAAACATGTCCTTGCCCTACTTCAATTACACCACACCATCCTCATCAGGTACCTACTGTGTCTTTGCTGACCTCTACTCGGCCGTGAATGTTCAACTCATCGGAGATTCAGATTGTTTCGTTCTTTCCATCGACGATGACGGCGATGGTGTTGCGAATGAATTGGACCTGTGTCCCAATACAACCCCCGGAGCAACGGTTGACTTGTCCGGCTGTGCATTGGATCAAAAAGACAGTGATAACGATGGATACAACGACAACATCGACGCATTCCCCTATGATTCCACTCAGTATTCAGACATGGATGGAGACGGGTATGGGGACAATGCAAGTGGAAACTCCCCTGATGCTTTCCCTAACGACTCAACTCAATGGTCCGATGTAGACGGTGATGGATATGGAGATAACGCAACGGGCAACTATCCTGATGCATTCCCTACCGATTCAACCCAATGGTCAGACTCAGACGGTGATGGTTATGGGGACAATGCCACAGGTAACTACCCCGATGCATGGCCAGCGGATTCAACCCAATGGGAAGACTCCGATGGAGACGGGTATGGCGACAACCCCTCGGGGACTAACGGCGACGCTTTCCCAAGTGATTCTACACAATGGTCCGATGCAGATGGTGATGGTTATGGTGATAATCCATCAGGAACAACACCCGACGCTTTCCCAAGCGACTCAACTCAGTGGGAAGACGCAGATGGTGATGGCTACGGTGACAATCCAAATGGAAACAATGGAGATCAATTCCCAAGTGATAACACGCAATGGTTTGATGAAGATGGAGATGGATTTGGTGACAATCAAGCAGGTAACAACCCCGACGCCTTCCCATTGGACTCAACCCAATGGAGTGATTCGGATGGCGATAGTTACGGTGATAATGCAGCCGGTTTGAATGGCGATGCGTTCCCGAATGACCCGACTCAGTGGGCCGACCAAGATAATGACGGATACGGCGACAATGCCAGTGGTGTCAACGGGGACCAATGTCTCGGTACACCAGCCGGCCAATCTGTTGATTCAAACGGCTGTGCTGCATCTCAACTCGATGGCGATATGGATGGAGTTAACGACGCAAGTGATGCTTGCCCAGGAACGCCAGCTGGAGAACAAGTTGACAATGTAGGTTGCTCCTCAAGTCAAGAGGACAGCGATAGCGACATGGTCATGAATGCATTTGATGCATGTCCAAATACGCCTCTTGGGCTAACCGTTGATGCAGCAGGATGCGCCCTCAGTCAACTCGATACCGATGACGACGACATTACCGACGACAGAGATCTTTGCCCAACCACCACCGCAGGTTTGCCGGTTAACGGCGTTGGCTGTGCTGCAAATGAGAGAGATACCGATGGAGACAACGTTGTTGACGCAAGCGATATTTGTGATTCAACTCCAACCAATGAGGTTGCAGATGCTCAAGGCTGCGCCCCATCTCAGAAGGATACGGATGGAGATACAGTTGCTGATGATGTTGATAATTGCCCGGGTACTGGAAATGGATTGAGTGTCAACCTCCTTGGTTGCGCAACCAACCAGTTGGACGCTGATAATGACGGAATTTCTGATGCCAGTGATGTATGTCCGGTTACCCCTGCGGGTGAACAACCGGATAGCGATGGTTGTTCTGACTCTCAAAAGGACGAAGATTTGGATGATATCATGAACAATGTGGACCAATGCCCCGACACACCAATCACGCAACCAGTGGACCTTGACGGGTGTGCTGAGCAACAAAAAGACGATGATGAAGACGGTATCAAAAACCATCTTGACAATTGCCCGAACACCCCCGCAGGCGAACTCATTGATGCCAATGGCTGTGCATTACTGCAGTTGGATTCTGATGGTGATGGAGTAAGTGACGCAGAGGACGATTTCAAATTCAATGCTAACGAATCTCTGGATACCGATGGAGACGGTGTTGCAGACCGTCTGGATGCTTACCCTGAAGATGCAACTCGCTCGGTTACCGAGGTCGCAGATTCCGGCAACGGAATGCTCTATGGAATCATCACACTCTTGGTACTCGCTCTTGCAGGTGGCGCTGGCTTCATGTTCATGCGTAAACCGGACGATACAAGCACAATGTTCGATTCCAACGTGACGACCGATGCTGCATCCGAGCAATATGCAGCAAGCGAAGACAAAGCCCTCCCTTCCATTGAATCAAATGTAGAACAATGGGAAGAGAACGGTGTACATTGGTCCCGTGATGCCGAAGGCAATCTTTCGTACTTTGATGCTGCTTCTCAAGAATGGCTTCCCTTCCAATCGTGAGGGAATTTCATGACCGTTCCCGTCGAAGATGTGGTGGATGCTGCGGGTTCAGATGAATTGTATCTTGGTTTTGTTTGGGATACCACGCGAAAAACATTATCCGGTTTCGCATTCAGTTTTTTGTTTGTAATGTTTGCCTTTTCGCACCCCTTTGAAGCCTTTCAAACACAACTTATTGGAGTTCTATTTTTTCTCATAACAATCCTAAGCACTGGTAAGACATATCACTTTAACGCGAAAACGGACCTCTTTAGGTATCATCAGACGTTTTTGCTGTTGTCCTTGTCTTGGGTAGAAGCGGGACGTGTGTCTGAGATGCGAGCTGCGAAATTCATAACCAGGGAGTATGTTGACAGCGAAAGTGGACAAGTTCATACCGTTGAGGAACTCAAACTTGTGTTCAAGACGGGAGAACCATTCGAATTCGTTTCAATCTTTGGACGCCGACGACTTGAGGTTATTGCTTCAAAAATCAATCGTTTCCTGTTCAATAACCGTGGCCATGATGTTGAAAGGATTCTTAATTTGGATGTTCAAAATCAATTGGTTCCGCTGGATTCATTGGACTCAGAGGGTGTTCAATCAATACCTAAGGACGAGGGATCAAATGAAAATAATACCTTTTGGTAAAATCATCGCGATTGGCGGGCAGGGAACAACTCTAAATCATGATCGCATTACCTCGGATTACTGGTAAATATGTCGGATGATGAATTTGCTGAATTTGAGGGCATGATATGGCCAAATCCAGCGCCAGAAGACATCTCTGATGAGGTTTCAGAAATTCGGGAAACGGTTGCAAAGAGCAACATCTTCCCGGTTATTTTGGTTGTTGGAATCCTGTTTGTTTCAATTGTCATGGGTGGTTTGTATGCCATTCTTAGACAAACATCCACCGACCAAAACGATGTTGATGGAGATGGAGTTTCCAATCTCATTGATTCATGTTACGACGGTGAACAGGGCTGGACATCATCATTGCAAACCGATTATGATGGTGATGGATGCCGAGATGCATCTGAGGATGAAGACGATGATAACGATGGTTTACCGGATGTGAGTGATGATTGTTCGCGAGGCGAACTTGACTGGATGCGTACGTTTGACACCGATCGTGATGTTGACGGCTGTCAAGATTCAGGTGAGGACCTGGATGATGACAATGATGGAGTTGTTGACTTTCTGGACCTTTACCCACTTGACCCTACGGAATGGGCAGATTCAGACGGTGATGGAACCGGAGACAATGCTGACCCCTTTCCAAATGACGCTTCAGAGTGGGTTGATAGCGATGGAGATGGATACGGTGACAATTCAGATGTATTCCCAAGCAACTCATTGGAATGGGAAGATTTTGACAACGATGGAATTGGCGACAACAGTGATGATGATGATGATAATGATGGTATTCCAGATATGCAAGATTTGAATGATTTCCGAGATTCAGCAATTTACATTCGTTTGGAATCATTCACACTTTTGGATGATGTTGATTTCTTTGATAGCGTAGGTGAAATTTACTTTTGTACGACTGTAAATAATATTTCAATCGGTTGCATGCCATCCCACATGTCCTCGTATGTTGAAGTTGAAACTGGAGGCGAAGTAACTCTCAATCAAAATTACCACATTGATTTGGAAGAAAATCTTCGCTACCATTTCATTCAAATCACAGCTCATGATTCGGATCCGTTTTCTGACGATGATATCGACCTCAATCCGTCAGAAGGAATTGAAGCCTTTGAATTTACATTCGATAGCATGACGATGATGGAGAACATTACCATGACAGCTGATGGTTCGGCTGATGGAGAAAAGGATGATGGTATTCTACAATTTTCCATCCAACCTTTTGACTACCTCCTTACGAACATACGAGAGTACTACTGGGATTTTGAAGGTCAGTATTACAGCCTTTCGTGGGCGCTTAATTATAGCACATATGCATCCTATAGAACAATGAACCACGCAATAGATTGGTCAAATGCAAATTCCTATTCCGATATTATTCCACAATATGCTGCCTTCTCCACTCCAAACGAACCAGTCATTTCTCAGTTAGCGATTGAATTGCAATCAATGGCTCAAGCAAATGGATACAATTCAAGCCATGACATTGCTCGTTTCATTCATGCATTTGTCGGAGATATCCCTTACTTGTACGACCTCGATAGCACTCAAAATCAAACAGAGTATCCAAAATATCCTGTAGAGATGTTGTGGGAAGAAGGTGGCGATTGTGAAGATGCCAGTGCCCTTTACATCAGTTTAGTTGAGAACTTGGGATACGATGCAGCGTTGATGCTTGGCGATAGTAAATCCGATGAAAACGAAGAGTGGGGCGGCCATGCTTGGGTCGTTATAGCTCTAGAGAACTTTTCAGGAGACGGTTACATGGGAGATGGTGCGAAATCCAATACCATGTTCTATTTTGTTGAGACTACGGGACACTATGATGGGTCCTCAGATATTGGAATCATACCTTGGTATGACCTGCGTAACGAAGTATTCTACGATGTGGAGTAAGCCTCATCACGTGAGGACTTCCAACAAACGGTCTTGTTCCGCGGCCATTCGTAATTCCATGGCAATACGTCGTCCGCTTGACATTGGTTTCCTCCATGTTGCATTCCCATAGGGATGGCCGACGCTTACATGGACATTGGTACCTCCACCTAAACGTGGGGCTACATCATAAATGTAGTAATTCATATCCTTGTCAATGCAAGTTTGGAGACAGAATGGGCCGATAATTCCAGGATGGTAATGTTCCTTACTGGCTTCAATGAATTTCTCGCCAAGTTCGAATGCTTTCTCCAATAACGATTCACGAATTGTAGCAGTATTGTGTCCTACAACGGTCATCTCCGGTATTTGTTGATGCAATGGCATGGTCATTTGTTGAGGAGCAGGAAGCCGGACATGGCCGTCCAATGATGATTCAAACCGCCAATCAACTCCAAGCAGTTCCAATCGCTCACCCTCTTCAGCAAGTGGGCTGTAAAAGAAATTGAGATTGAATACAGGCCCAATGACATAGCGTTCAATGCGAGCGCCATCAAGAGACTCTTGGTCAATGACTCCTTCTGCAAGCAGGGCCGCAGATTTTTCTTGATATTCTTGATGAGATGCGCACGTGAAAAATCCTCGCTCTAATTTCTTTTGAGCATGGTGGAGTTTGACAATCACCAAGCAATCAATGTCCTCGGGTGATGCGATGGCTTCAGGATAGGGAAGTCCCGCCTTTTCCAAGATCCAATAGTAATCCTGCTCTTCAGTACGCTCTTCCATCCGAAGCATGTTTCTTGAACCGAACATAGGGACTCTGAAGTCTTCTTCAATATCTGATATTTTCGAGTAGGATGTAAACGAGCGATTTGGGATGTATATCACGTTTCTCTTACGCATCTCAGCCTGCATCTCTGGCTTCATGACGTCGTTGAAGTCATCAAGAACAATGGCCTTGTCAACCATCCCACGAACAACTCTTCCCGAAGAACTCCTGTGAGTCTTGAAGTAGTTCGCATAGGTTTTATGGCGCCCTTCTTTACAATATGCAACGGTAGGAAACCCCTCTTCAATGGCTCCATCGCAAATATCCAATGCAGAGTGCGATGCAGTCATTCCGATTCTCAACTTGAGTCGGTCATACTCCTCTACGATGCTAGCAATTTCGTCGTTCTGAATCATCAGGCTCACCTTGCTAGTTTGATTGCTGTGAACGGGGGTCTTTGAGGTGTTCCCCGTTTCATTCTTCAATCAAAGCGCTGAAGTTGCATCAATTCTTCTGTCGAAAGCGTTTCACCAGAGAGTAGTTTCGCCATCAAATCCTGAGTTTCATTGTTTGCAGTTGGGCGTTGGCCTTGGCCGGCGCTTGCTCCACGCATGGCACGCAAGATGTCTTGGATGGAGTGCAAGCATCGTAGGGATACAATGTAGAGGCTGTGTTCCTTGTCGGCTTCCTTTTTGGAAGTTCGCAGTCGTCGGTGAGCAGCTTCAGCCTTTTCTCGTTGACGGTCAACTTCTGAATTCCATTCAATCATCAAATCGTGGGCGCTTTGAGCAGCCTCAGCAGCCTCCTTGACTGAATTGTGAGCAGCGTCTTGCTTTGCCATAGCCTCTCGCAAGGATTCGTTGCCTTCAGTTTCCCCGCTAGCAGTTTGTGCGTCCTTTAGTTTTCTTCGCTTGGCACTGAGTTCCTTCATCTTTTTGAAGTACTTGACCTCATTCTTTCCTTGGTGTTTTCCTTGCTCAAACTCTCGCTCGAGTCGTTCCATGGTTCGTGTCAATGATTGAACGGTGTCCGGACGGATCGGTCGTCCGCGCTTGTCAAGTTGAGGTGGCGTGTCTGGCTGCTTTCCACGGATGGTTTCCTTTGCCTCACGAACCATTTGGTTTGCTTCTTCACGCTCTTTTTTCTTTTCACGAACCATTTCGTTCATGTTATCGCGCAATTCACGTTGTTCACGAACTTGTACAATCAATTCACGAACTTCGTTGTTGAGCTCATTACGGGTTGAGGTGAAATCCTTGGTTTTCTCATTCCAATCGTCTCGAATTTCGCGGTGATGCGTGGCTTTTTCGTCAACCATTTTCCTTCGCTCATTCAGAAGATCTTTGAGTTCTGCCATTGTTCATCTCACCTGGTCGGAGAAGATTCCCATCTTCCCGCATCCACGGGGACCTTGCTCCCCCATTTAACCCTTCATGGGCTCGTACACGCAGATGATGTGCGGACTAGTTCAAATTGTGAAGAAGATTATGACAGGATTCCAGTGTTTTACGGACCTCGCCAAGATTTGTGTTGGGCGCACAGTGAACGGTCATATTGAGCCGTTTCCCTCTTCGCAACATCACCGTTCCGTCTTCAAGAATAAAGGTAAGTTGCTCTGAGTGAGCCGATGCCTCCAATGAAGTGGTCCAATGGCCCATTTGGTTGTCGTGATTTGTTGCATCCTCATGGGAGCGGTAGATGACAAATCCATCTCCTTCAAACAATGCGACACTTCGGACTCCGGGGATCTTGACCAGAGGAGCCATCGTTCGTTCGAGCATGGAGCGTCTTTAGGCGGCGGGAAAATAATACTTTCAGTTATTCATTAACAGATTGTAGTGGTCCACGCATCATGTAGCCCAATCCAGACTTGTAGTAGCCTTCAAGATGCTTTTCAACCGCCATGCCCCTACGCTGATAGAATCGTTGAGCGTCAATATTGCTAGCCATTACTTCCAATTGTACACGGCGATAACCCGCATCCAATGCAGCCTCAACAAACCGGTTCCAAGCCAAACTTCCCAGGCCAACGCCTTGGAACTCGGAGTGAATAACGAAAGCAGCCACGCGTACGATGTCATCCTTGAAGGGTGTTGCCCACAGTACGCCGAGGATTTTTGTGGGGTCGTCACCTGAAGGATTTGTGAGAATTAAGTTTCCACTCCAATTGGGAATAGGTAGGTGGCGAACTGAGGTCTCAGTATAACGTTCACCGGTCTCGTTAAAAAACAATGTAAGCACTTGATTACAAGCAGCATATGTCATGTTTTTTGGTTCAATACCTTGCTGCCAGATGACCGATTTCAAATACCTCAATCCCTTCGTTGATTGTGCTTGCCTTTTCCTCGCTTACCACGCTTGACTTGGTGATTAGAAGAGTTGTTTTTGCCCTTATTTTTCCGCTTACCCTGGCGAGAGTTACCGTTCTTTGCGTCCATATTGAGGACACCTCCATGCTGTAATAACGCACTGAGATCTTCCATAGAAAGCGATTCACCAGAATCCATTTTCTTTTTGACATCACTTGGTTTTGGTCCCCGATGTTTTCTTCCACGCTGCCTGTCGTTTTTTCGTGGTTTTTTCGGTCCATTTTTGATACGAATCCACGATTCAAGGCGGCCTTTTTCACGACGTAATTTTTTGGCTTCTTTCTTATTGGTTCGCAGTGAACGTTTCATTTTCTTTTCGGCTTTGTTGAGGTGTTTGATGTTGCCATGAAGTGGCTTCTTTATGAGATGGATTTCTCGATTCAATCGGTCAACTTCTTTACCGATTGGATGCATGCTTTGAAGTTCTAAAAAGAGGGATGCAAGCTCTTGTTCACGTTCCAATGAGGGGATGTTCATCACATCCAATTGTTCGGTAATCCGATCAAATGTTTGTCGAAGTGTTTCGGATATCTTTGGAGATGAGATGACAATGTTGCCTACCAATTCATCCCTTTGGGAGGTCAAATCGTCCAGTTGTGATTTAGAATCATTGATTTCTTCAGAGCGGTCATCTTCTGGGCCGATTGAACCTTGAGGTGGAGTATCCCTCTTGCCCAAGGCAAACTGAATGGCTTGACTGATGGATTTACGTTGTGCGCTAAAGGTTCTCCCTTCTTCCTCAACTCGGGAAAGATTGTCAATTACTTCTTGATGCAGCGCATGGACTTCATCCATTGCTCGTGGTCGTAAGTCTTCAAACAAATCAAATTCTTCGATTACACTTACATTCTCCTTTTTGGAAAGTTCTGACCACGGTTCGGATTTTAGCAAACCGAGCCATGCCTTGAGGAATTCTTCTCTAATTGTGAGATAGCCTGACGGCCTCAATACACGGCCTAAATCATGGTTGAGTGAAAATGGGTCTTCAATCGGCATGGAATGCAGGCCAAGTCTTCGGTCAAGAGAGTCTGGAAGCAGATCAAATGCTTCTGGCTCACCTTGATTCCAATTCTTATCTTTGCGAGAGAGCGTTCCGCCGTTGCGTATTGAGATAACATCTTCTTCAAATGGCCAATCAAATACAAATCGGTGAATAAAAGCGACAAAAGATGTGGCCAGGTCCAGTTCAGGATTCCATTCAAAATTGGATTCTGAATTGTATCCTACATCGTATTCTTCGTCCAAACGGATGATGTTTTTGTCAGCGTTTTTTTGCAGGTTTGGCAGTTGGACCTTTGGATCCAATTGCATGGCAGCCAATGCCATCAGCGTCCATGCATATGAAGACAAGGTCCCCATAAAGGCCTGATTGATACCGCGAGAAGATGCCCAGAATTTCACGGTTAGAACAGCATTGCGGACCATCGGATGAGTATCTGCATATGACCGAATAAGTTCAGTATTGTAAAGTGCAAGCTCATTGTTGACAGAGATGTCGATAGGCAGTCCGGTTTCGGGTTCTTTGAATTTGATAATGGGTACTTTCGCACGGCCAATAACCTCAATTTCATTCATTTCAAGTTCGGTCAAAATGTTTCGTATTTTGTTGAGGATTTTTCTTGGAGATGGGCCATTAACAACAAGACAAAGGTCAAGATCTCCGACACCCAATGAGGTTTGAGACTGAGTTGAGCCAAAGGCGTGGAGTTTACTGCCTGCAAGTTTGTGTTCAATATTGTGTTTGAGATGTTGATAGATTCGCTCACGGGCCTTTGTTTCTTCCCTGCTCATTGCGGAATTCTGAATCGTAGAGGAAATCTCTTCGGAGAGTTGTTTCAGATATGATTCTGAAATGGATTCTATTCCTTCAAGTTCAAGAGTTCCCAGCAATTGGGAATGAAGAAGTGGCCACTGCTTTTGTTGGGATGATGAAAAGCCTGTGTGAGGGCATGGTTTCTCACTCATTTTTCAACCTCCTTTCAGGTTTTGCTCCTTTTGATAGAGCATAACTTGAGGGTCCTCCTTGTTTGACCCGTGTAGCATCGACAAGGAGCTCTTCAAATCCATTATCAAGCACTCCTTCCCAGTATTCAATCGAACGTTCACAATCGTTCAGTGCATGTGTGAGTCGCTTGGTTCTGGAATCGCTCCTTCTTCTGAAGAGTTCATTTTCTAGATATTCATGCTCGGATTTTTGAGCCTCCTGAATGAATGTATCCCGCTCAACAAGCATTTTTTCGTGTTGGGGGCTGCCCTCGTCGAGTTTTTTCAGTTGTTTAGAGAATTCGTCCAGGTTTGTTTTGATCTCGTCTCTACGTTGTTTAGCATCTCTTGCCAATGCCTCTGCAATTTCCTTCTCATCTTTGCGAGATTCAAGCTGTTTTGGAATCATTTCTGCAAGCCGTTGACGGCGATGAAGAATGGCCCGAACCAAGAATTCGGGACTCACTTCCAACAAACGTTCGTCCTGCATTGATTACGGGGGGCAGTTCAATGTTGAATAAACATGCCCTCACAACTTCTTTCAGCGTGAAGGTGAAGAACCCCTTCAAACAACAAGCACCATGGGCGGAGGTAACGGCGCATTTCGGAGTCGGATTCCCGCCGTCCTCGTCACGCTCCTTCTTCTGTCATTAGTGCCCTCTGTTCATGCCACGAATGGCTCAGGAGTCATCGACGAAGTTAGTTTTGGAATTTACGATTACGATACCTTTTCAACTGAAAATTATTCGTTCACTTTGGAACTTCATGAAACCGATGGAAGTTACGCTAATGTTGAACTGAATGTGTCCGTCAAATCACTTGAAGGTGTTGTTCTTCAACAACTCCCATCTCAGATGTTTAATCTGAGTTCGCTCGAACAAAGGAATGTGACGGTCAATTTGACTTCACTGGATTATGGATTTAGCGAAATACACGTTGAACTTTTAGGTGAAGTTGGAATTGAATCAGGAACTCATTTACTTTCCCTTTCTAGAACCATCCAGAGATTAAGACCCCTTTCTTTGGAACTCGGGGCCGCAGGTAGCATCCTCTCCCAGGGTGTTGATTCATTGGGGGCCATCACGGGTAATCTTTCGATTCACGATGGAGATTATGTCCAACTTCAACTGCCTGTTTCAAATCAAGGGGATGTCAACTGGACGGGCTCAATCAATGTAGAGATTGAAAACGGCCCTTACAATGAATCAATTGTTCTTGAGGATTTTTCTGTAGAGGCCATGTCGTCCGTTTATGCCAGCATCACCACCTCTTTTTCTGCCGTGGAAGGTTTGATGAACTGGTCGTATGAACTTAATGGAACGCTTGGAGAGAATAACGGACAGCACTCGAGAAACGGAACATTGTCTGTCCTTGCCCCACCTTTGCCTGAACTTGTGACTTCTTTAATTTCAAATTCAGAATCAATTGTAGCTGGTGAGTTATTGGTATTCCACCTCAATGTGTCAAACAATGGAACTGTTGATTTTAACGGAATCATCGAATGCAACACTCAAAATGAAGTTTTACTGACAACTACTGAAGCCATACCAGCTGGTTCTAATCTCACATGGGAATTTTCAATGACTGCGAAACCTGTGACCGTTAACTGCAGTCTTTCAGAGGGTCGAATCGGGGCCCAATCGACACTTCCGATCCTCATCACAGCCAATATGGAATCAGCCTCCTTTGCCTCCGCAGGTTCAGTAACGCCCTCCTTAACTGGAGGTCCATGGCATCTGGGAGATTCATTGAGGGCAAACATGCTGATTCGTAATGTTGGCGACCTTGAAGGCAGGGTACGAATGGTTCTTGTTGACCAATCAGACCTCACAAGCCAACCGTCAGTGGGTGATTGGCTCATCTTAAAATCCGGTGAGGCCGGAGAAGTTTCATCGAGTTTCCTTTTCATTGATTCTGGTGAACATGTGCTTGAATGGGCCCTCGAGAGTGATGATGGTAGTATTGATGGTGTCAATGCGGGGAATTTCACCTTGCCCGTTATGGAACAACAATCAATTGGATTGACTATCAATGAAGTCGTATGGTCCCAAGATTCAGGATTATCTTTTGAGGTCGTTTATGAATTGGACGAAGGCAAACCTCGAGATGTTTTGGTTCAATTAGGGTATGAAACATCCGATACAACGGTGTACCTCTTTGAATATGTCAAATTTCTTGAGCAGGGCATCCATACTGAACAAATGTCATTTGGACAAGTCAATGCTGAAAAAATAGTTTTGAAGATATCAGCGGAAGATTGGTCAATTGGGCCAGGTGCGCTATCAGTATCTGTCAATGTTCCTGAAGAGAGAACGGTATATTGGGTCGAAATGGAGGACATTCCCCAGCCTATTTTACCTGCACAAGGTGATACAGCTACCATCAAATTGACACTTCATCAGTCCGGTCCGATTTCAACGAGTGTTGGCAACCTCATCCTGAAGAATGAATACGATGAGATTCTTTCATCGACTGCATCGCCAAGTTGGGGCTCATCTCAGTCCCTTAGCGTAGAAATGGATTTGGTATGGCCTAAAGGTTCCAATGTTGTGATTCAAGCGGTTTGGTCGATCGATGGGACCATGGTTTCAGACCAAGAATCCTATGTTTCAGGCGAGCCTTTGGAGGGCGAATCCGAATCAATGCCAGTAGGTGCCATCATATGGGGTCTGGTTGGAGGTTTAGTCGTATCACTTGTGTTGCGTATTCGCATGAATCGTGTTGAAGGTTCGTCAAGCGTCCAAAAACCATCTTCGCCACGTAAGAAAGCCTCTTCCTCCCCCAGTCAAGAGAAGATTGAGGTACAATGTCCTGAGTGTGACCGAAGGCTTCGAGTTCCATCCGATTATTCGGGTTCAGTTGGCTGTCCAGATTGCTCAACTAAATTTGAGGTTGAGGCTCAAGTCCCCGAGCAAGAAGAACCGGATTCAACTTCAACAACCGAAGCTCAAACTTCATCAGAGTCAAAGAAATCTAAGGATGGAAAAATTGAGATATCCTGTCCAGATTGCTCTCAAACACTTCGAATTCCAGAGTCTTATGGCGGTTCGGTGAGATGTCCCGCTTGTAGTAAAGTTTTCAAGGCAGAGGATGGGTAGTAAACCCGAGGCGTATTCATATGGTTGGCCATTTCCAGGAGTTTGAGGATGAATACCTTGAAACGATGTATGAATTCTATGAGCAGGATCCGAATCAAAGGGTTCGCACTGGTGATCTCGCATCGCGACTTGGTGTTGCACCAGCTTCCGCAACGGAAATGATTCAACGTCTCGCTGCAAGGGGTTTTATTGAATACATTCCATACAAAGGGGCAATTTTGACCGAGGATGGATTGACTCATGGTCAGAAAATGAAGCGACGCCATCGTCTTGCTGAACTTCTTCTTGAGGTCCTACCATACAACGGTAATGCTCATGAAACAGCATGCAGGCTCGAACATGCAATAGATGATGATTTGGAAGTAGCTCTATCCCTATTGATGGGCGGGGTGACTGAGGACCCAAGTGGGAGGCCAATTCCCGCTCCTACTGAAGATATAGAACAGCGTATTTCGGGGAATTTAGGGGCAGTTTCACTTCAAGGTATGGGGGATAATAAGAGGGGTTCAGTCATGACCATCCTTCTGCCACAGAAGATCGTTGATGGATTTGAAGCGAACGGCCTTTCCATCGGTTCAGAAGTACGGCGTGATTACAGCGGGCGATTCTTCATTGATGACCGAGAACTTTTGGTTTCGGAGGAATGGGCATCGGCAATTTTCGTTCAATTATCAACCGAATAGGTGTGAACACTTTAGAACAGGGCTTGACCATCAGTTGTCATGGCAGAGGTAGATGAAGTCTTGGATTCCTCCTCGGAGCCAGAAGACTCTAGTGAATCAAAGAGCCGATTTGGGTTCCGTCCTTCTGAATCAATTATCCATGCTATTGACCGGCAAATCGTCAGTTCCGGACTCCGACTGATTATGTTCCTTCCAGCATTTGCTGCCTTCACATATTTCGCTACGTGGGCCTTTTCTCAAGATTCCCCTTCGTGGTGGGCCAAAAATATTGAACCCAATGTGGGCTTGAGTTTCTCCACAGCTATGGCGAGTTTGTCATTCGTGGTAGTACTTGGTTTCATTCTTGCAGTCGGCTTTCACCGATACAGAGTAGGGATCTCTCTTATTGAATTCCATAAACAAGTCGAAGCATCGAACAATGAGCATCGTTCGGTTCAATCGCTTCATGGCTATGATGGGCTTCTGTTCCAACTTGAAAGTTCGATGACACACCATACGAGGTCGTTGATCTTTGCAGTATCGTCGGCTTTCATGTTGCTCATAGTACTTTATTTGGAAACCGATTCTGTTCTTGGTAAATTATTCTTGTTGGCATCTTCTTCTTTCTTGATTCTCTCTGTAGGGCAGCATCTGCCTACTCGCTCTACTCCGTTTAATATGGTTGACAGAACGGGGCTTTTGTCTGCCTATTCACCACCGGTGCATCCATCGACGTTGAACATGGTCTTCAATGACCTTCTTAAAACCCATATGGACCCTCTCCTAAGGTCTCAGTACGATGATTATCTTAAGGAATTAGAATCCGGATTTAAGAAAACAATCGACTCACATTTTGCTCATGAAAAATTCCTTATGACCATTTATCGCCATGCAACCGGTCTTGACCGGAAGACGTTGGAATCGGAATTAGCCGAAATTCTAAACAAGAATGGCATGGATTTTGTATTTTCACATGAGGTGTTCACGCTTGAGGTGTGGCTTGTACTCATTGGAATCATTTCTCAAACATGCCCCGCCTTCTTTAGAATGGTTGACCGTTTGAAGCAAGATCTTGAATCCGGTCGTTCTCCCGCCATGGATGATTTAATCTTTGAAGTTGATATGGAAAATGTAGTGACTGATAAAGCGAACTTGTTTACATTGTTTCACAATCTTTCTAAGGAGACGCGAACGGTGGTATTCCGGATTCAAACACCGAATTTCCAACCAAAGGACCTTGCACTCACATATCGGCTTGAACCTGGCCAGAAATACTGGTGGTCAAACGAAGCACTTCCGCTTGCAGCCAAGGGAAACGAGGATGTTCTAGGGAAGATGTCTGGCCTCCTAAAAGACAGCACTGTTTCCTGGCAGACACTGATTCCAATCACCCATGGCGATGCAACGGTCTCAGTTCGTCTTGAGGAAACAAATGGGGAATTATTGCTTGGTCGTCAAATCAATGTCCGAGTTCGTTCTGAATTCCGCCAATGGCTACGAACAACAGGGTCTTTTGTTGCATATATTTTTGGTGGAATTGGCTTGTCTGCTTCATTTTTGCTGATGATTTACAACATCTTCGGCGGCTCATTGTAGAGATTGCTCATACTTCGGTCAATCCATAGACTTGAAATGCACGACCAAGTGGACAGGTCATGCGCGGCCAGAGAGATGAGGCTAAGAACAACCCTGATTCGGAACTTCGTGAACAACTCCAATCAATGGAGAGTAAGGTTCGAAAGATGCGTGAGAATAGAAATTCTTATCGCGAACAGGGAAAAGCAATCGCTCAAAAGCGAAATGCAGTTCAGGAACAATATCGTGAACATAAGAAAAAACTTGACCTCATGAAGGCTGAGCTTGACGCCATACATGGGGAGCGCAATCTTCACAAAGCAAAGCGTGACACCATTCAAGCCCAACTTCGTGAACTCATCGGTCAAGCCAAAGGTCGTCGGAATGAAAAAGGAGAAAAGAAATCTGCAACAGCAGAATTTTCCCATCTGATGAATGAAATTAAGACTCTTGAAGATAAATTCCAAACGACCTCCTCAAGCACTAAAAAAGAGAAGGAAACGATGGAGAGAATCAAGAGAATGAAGCGTCGTGTAGGAGAGCTTGAGCCTGAAGTCGTCAAGTTTGAAATGGTCAGTGTTGACCTCTCAAACCTTGATGAGGCAATCAGTACACTCAAATCCGAAGCTGATGATGCACACAAGATGTTTGTAGAAGCTCTCAAGCGTGCTGATGAAAAGTGGGCTGAGTATAAAGAAGGTCTTGATCATCGCAATTTTCTCAAAGCTGAAGGAGACCGTCATCACCTCGAATCTGTAGAATCTCACGAAAAGGCGAACAACATTCACGCTAAGATTGAGGAACTTATGGTGGATGTTAACAAAGCAAGGGAACAACTCAATTTGGCTGTTGAAGAGCGTAAATCATGGATGTCTGACCACAACAATGCGGTTAAGGCTGAGATGAAGACAGGTGCTGAATCGGATGAAGTTGCCGAAAGTTTGGTTCAATCTTTGCTCAAAGATGGTGAACTTATGTTCGGTGGGCTTGGTAAGAGCGATACAGCCTCCTCATCTCGTAACAACAGTTCATCAAAAAAGAAGAACATGCAACGACTTGGACCCATCCGTCGCCGATGAGGTGGCATTACTATGCTTGGAATCATCATGGCAGGTGGCCAGGGTTCGCGTCTACGGCCTCTAACATTGACCCGCCCCAAGCCTATGGTGGAAGTTCTTGGAAGACCCGTCATTGACTTTGTCAAAGAAGCGATGGAAAATGCTGGAATCAATGAAATTATTGTGACCACCGGATATCGTGGTGAGCAATTGAAAGACCATGTTTCTACATGGAATCAATCAACTGTTGGAGGTATACAAGCTTCCGTAAATCAGGAAGCAACTCCAATGGGGACGGCGGGTAGTGTCGGCTTGCTTCGAGAACAAATTAAAACAACATGTGTGGTTGGTTCGGGTGATTCAGTAGCATCGTTTGACATCAATCGCCTTTTGCAACAACATCGTTCAAACAATGCAAAAGTAACCATGGCCCTCTGGGAAGTAGAAAATCCCTCCGAATTTGGTATTGTAGGATTGTCATCAACCCAAGACGGTGAAGTTGACGGTTCGCTTCGATCTGGATATATTCGGAAATTTAAGGAAAAGCCAACTCCAGATGAAGCCTTTAGCAACGTGATTAATGCTGGACTCTACATTATTGAACCCGAGGTCATTGATTTGATACCGGAACATGAAAAGTTTGATTTTAGCAAACAGTTGTTCCCTTTGGTTCTTGAACGGGGTTGGCCAATGTATGCGGAAACAATCAATGGTGTTTGGTTTGATGTTGGGCATCCCAGGGAACTGCTTCGTGCTCAAAAAACGCTGCTTGAGCAGGCAAAGGAACTTCCATTTTCGCTGCCGAAAGGGTCATGGGTTGGTAATGATGGATTCATTTTAGATGATGCAATGGTGAACGGAGATACATCTTCATCGGTTGTTTCCAAAGGCTGCATTGTTGAATCTTCAGCAACAATATCAGGTTCGTTGTTGATGGATGGATGTCGAGTTGCAGCAGATGCAAGAATAAGCGGTTCAATACTTGGTCGTGATGTCAACATTCTGGCTGGCGCTGTGCTCACGGATTGCGTCATTGGCGACCATCAAGTGATTGAATCCGGTTCGGTTTTGGAATCTGAACTCATCCCTCGTCCCGAGTGACTTTTGACGGCATAGGGCCTAAATAGGACCCAAGTGCCGAAGGTTCTGTTTCCTATGGCTAAAGACGCTGAACCCGTGAGAAGTTATGACCGAACTTGGGAAGAGATTGAGGTCATGCTTGACAAAGCCACCGTCAAAATGATTCAATGGAAGGAGTGGTATGAAGAATGCAAGTCCAATCAGGACAAAGATGGGATGAAGGAAGCCGCTCGAAATCACAAGGCATTGCAAGGTGTTGTTAAGACCCTTAAGTGGACGCTTGGTGAACAAGGCGTTTCCGATCCACTGAGTTGAATTACCAACCGCGCTGGTCCAGGCGAACTTCCAATGTTTCAAGTTCGTCTCCTTTCATTGGTTCACCGGCCATCATGGCCATGGCTTCGGCGACTTTTGTAGCATCATCATAGTGAGCCGTTGCCATAACAATCGCATCAGCCATGGTTTTTGGATCAGTTGATTTGAAAATTCCCGATCCCACAAAGATACCGTCCATACCCATCCGCATCATGAGTGATGCATCAGCTGGCGTAGCGATTCCACCTGCAGAAAATGTCACTACAGGAAGACGGCCCAATCGTTGAACATCATCCAAGACACTACGAATCCCATCGTGCATTTCCGAATCGATTGGTCCGAATGGCGTTTGCGCATGTATCCCTGGCAAATCGGAGTGGTCCGAGAGAACTTTGTAACGTTGAATGATGGCTTCAGTGGCAGCGTCAAGACCTTTGCTGTCAAGTGATTGAATTTGTCGTATTTCTTGGTCGATTAGGCGAGCATGCGTTACTGCTGCAACCACATTCCCAGTTCCTGCTTCTCCTTTGGTACGAATCATTGCAGCGCCTTCCCAGATTCTGCGAGTTGCTTCTCCAAGACCGGTGGCTCCACAGACAAATGGAATGTCGTAAGTGTGCTTGTTGATGTGAAAGTAAGGGTCTGCGGGAGTAAGAACTTCGCTTTCATCAACCATGTCGACTCCCATTGCTTCAAGAATTCTTGCTTCGCCTTCGTGTCCGATTCGTGATTTGGCCATAACGGGAATGGATGTGCAATCAAGAATGCCTTGAATCATATCGGGGTGGCTCATTCTTGCGACCCCACCGGCTTTTCTAATATCGGCAGGAACTCGTTCCAAAGCCATCACAGCAACCGCTCCAGAGTCTTCTGCTACTGCAGCTTGTTCAGCGTTGACGACATCCATGATGACCCCGCCCTGCTGCATTCGAGCGAATCCTCGCTTGAGTAATTCACTGCCTTTTCTTAGGGTTGAGAAATCCGTTTTCATCTGGCTCACAGACCGTGGAAAACGATGACCTTTATGACGCTTGGTTCTTGTCCGCAACGGTTGTTGGTTCAATCAGCAAGAACTGGCGAATCACCTTCTGCGACCTCAGCATCCTCTGATTCGTCTGCATTACGGTCAATCCAGTGCTCTTCCTCTTCTGGGATATCAGTATCAGCAAATATCGCATCGACAGGACATTCTGGAATGCATGCGCCACAATCAATGCATTCGTCAGGATCTATGACGAGGTATGTGTCGGCTTCTCTGAACGCTTCTACGGGGCAAACGGCAACGCATTCCTGATATTTGTGGTCAACGCAGGCTGTTGTTACGATATGTGGCATGGGTAATCCTCACATCTCGCTAAGGTGTTCTATACTTAATTTCTTGTACCAACAATTGATTTTTTTAGGAGATGCGAAATTAATTATCCTCGTCGTTCATTTTGCTCAAGCCATTGATTTCCGTAATAATTCCATTGTTCCATAGTCCAGCCATCTGGCAGGCCTGTAGCGGGCAGGGGCGGTGGGAGAGGGCTGTCGTAACTCGGCGACTGGTCAACAGCCGGAACATGTTTCACAATCTCTTGATTTGGTGCAAACTCATCCTGGAATGTCAAGTTTGGCTGAGATGAATTTCCCTTACCAACTGCGACCATTGCAAGATAGATAAACAGCCACAAACCAAGTAGCATCAGCACATAACCGAGCAATGTCAACATTGAAACCCCTCCACGGTCGCCTTCAGAGGATTCTGTATTCAATACAGTATCATCATTGTCCTTCTCGGTGTGTCCAGTGGTTATGTTTTGGGATTCATGTTCAGTCTCGAGGCTTGTTGCGAAAGGAGTCTCATCACAACCGTTCGCAATACCATCACCATCTGCATCCATTTCATCGTCATGTCCAGGGCACTGGTCAAGGCTATCAGCAACTCCATCTAAATCAGAATCAATGAGTTCATCGCAGCCATCTGGAATTCTGTCATTGTCAATGTCAATTGAGTCCGAGTGGCCCTGGCAGAGGTCAGCAAGGTCTTCTATGCCATCTGCGTCTGAATCTACAAATGAATCGCAAGCATCAGGAGTTGAATCCTGATCAACATCAACACTATCATCACCAACTACACATCGGTCGTATGGGTCGTTAACTCCGTCTCCATCGCTGTCATCAATACAACCATCACCGTCCGAATCCCACTTCCAAGCAGATTCTTGCGGGCATAAATCCGTCCATTGCTCAAGATATGCACCGGGCGTGAGGTCCTTTCCAACAAAACCTGCAAAATTTGCTTCGTAACGCTGGCTTTTGAACAACATGTTGTTGGTTGTACCTGCAATATTTCCCGGTAACAATGGCTCGGATTGAGGGTGGGTGGCATTGTTTGCAATGGGGTTGATGTACGTCCAAACCAATTCACCTGTTGATGTGATTTCGTGTAAAGTGCCAACGGTGCCAATAGAGACCACAATGTTTCCATTAGACAAGCTCTGCGCTCCTGAAACAATGGATGCATACATCCCTTCCTCACTCCAAGACCATGTTGGATGGCCAGGACTAAACGTTCCGTTTGCAAGGATTGGATAGGTGCCGTCCTCAACACCCGTATCGAGAATCTCAACGCTGGAGTGGGGTGTTTGTCTACCAGCGCCGTTGTTGAATACAATCAATTTACCGGCATCGGGGTGGCCGTCCACGATCCATTGAGCATCATGCTGGCCGAACAGTTGTTGATTGCTTGAAAGTCCTTTTTTGTAGACTTGTGGATTGCCCCATCTGTAGAGGAAATCCCCACCTTTTCCGTACGTTCCTCCAGAGTGCCCAGCAGCTTCTCCAGTGGTCGTGCTGTGATCGATGATGTAAATTTCATCCATTCCCTTGCACGACAGAAGAATTTGGTCCAATTGTTCGTTGTAGTCAATTCCATTGCAGTGCATCCAGTCTGCTCTCCCAGCTTGGTTTCCTGTTTGAGTTACATAGTTGATGTTTAGCAATTCGGGATGGTCCTCAACGATTCCAAAATTATTCTTGGTGGCGTCATAATCCTGAATCAAGTGGTCCCAAGCATGCCATTCCCACACGATGTTTGCTTGGTCAGTTCCAACGGGTTGGATTTCAATAATGTGGTCTGGCCAAACATTGTTCTGTCCACCGGGGCCGTCACTTGCAATTGCAGGATTGCGACCTGCTTCAATCGCCTCTTGTTCACTTTTTTCCTCCCAAGCAATAGCGAGAATATTCCCGTTTGGCATCGGTTCTATATCGTGATGTAGAATTGCATCGTAGGAGGAATATTCCCACGACCATTCGAGCGTTCCATCCCATCCGATACGTTCCAACTTGCCTCCGATTCCTCCACCTGTAAAATTACCAACAGATGAATTACCGATGTTACCGGTCCGAAGAAGACTTCCGTCTTCTAGCAAGTACGCTGCTGCACCCGGCGTGTAACCTCCTGGTGACTGCCAGGTGTTTATCTCCCGTCCTTCTTGGTCAATTAAGTAGGCCATTGAAGTACGAAACGGCGAAACTAGAGTATAACCGGCTTGAGATTCATTGGTGCAAAAGACCAAACCGACGGTCCAGTTTTCACGGTGTGCGTTGCAACCCGGAGTCTGATTGATTTCTTCCAATGAATTGTTTTCCGCTTCACCTGGAAGTGAAACGAGGCTGCAAGTTAGTAGGAGTACAAGAAAAAGCACGCCCCTACTTCTTCTTTCCATGAGGCCCCACCTTAGCTATGTTCCAGCGAGTCGGAGAGTGATGTTGACCGGTTTTTAGCATCGTTGATTAGGCTCATGAATTCATTTTCAATCGTTTGGCCAGGATACACTTCGATTTTTATTTGCCCTTTCACGGTGTTGGGCTTGGATGCGTCCGATAGGATGATTTTACCTCCAATAAGCGAGTTGAGGTCCAGTCGGAAGTGGAAGGTATTGTGTTCATCCATTCGCTTCTCGTATTCAGTTGAGAGGTGTTGGAGGTTGTCTGCTCCCAACTTTGCAAATGATTCAAGTGCAGCGCTTTTCTTTTTGCAGTGAGCACTGATGAGAAACATTTCCGATCCATGGTGAGATTGTGTTCGTTCAACATCAACCCATTGCTCATCACCAATCAGCCAAGCAAATGAATCCGCAACGGCGTCAACATCATCAAGAGCGCTCGCCGCTCCTCGCCAGGTGATATGATGCATGCCCACATGTAGCGGGTTCCTTTCAAGGTCAAGAGGTTACCGAATTGGCGTTAGGTTCATCCGTTTCCCTCCCGATGGTGCGGCTGAGGTGATGAGGCGCTTTCAAATAGGGGAGGTTAGTGGGCGGACTGCAAGTGGGGTAGCCCCCGCAAGACACGAACCGAGTTGAACAATATGGCAAAGAAAATCAGTGCAAAAGCACGTGCAGCAGCACGTAAGCAACGTGACAAGTGGAAGACAAAGCGATGGTACACGATTCGAGCACCTCGCCATCCATGGGATTTCAAGCGTATTGGGGAAACAATCGGTGAATCCGATGAACATATCATCGGTCGTGTCTACGAAATGACTCAACAAGAATTTGGAGGAGATTTCTCCAAGATGCACGTAATCCTACGATTCCGAGTAACGGAATGTGTCGGCCAAGACGCTCTTACGACCTTTATCGGTCACCATCACCAAACCGACCACATTCGCCGTCAAATCCGCCGATACCGTGGTAAGGTTGACGATGTCGTTGATGTCGTCACTACCGATGGTTATCTGGTTCGTATGAAGCCTCTTATCATTACACAACAACGTGTTCAGACGTCTGTAAAGCAAGACATGCGCACCAAAACGCGAGAAGTCATCATCGCCTTTGCTGCTAAGAACACCTATGCAGCAGTACAAACAGCAATTCTTGAGGGTGCTCTTGAAGAGGAAATTCGTAAGGGCGTCAAGCCAATCTACCCCGTACGCTCTGTTGCCATTCGCAAGAGTCAACTTCTACAAGATGGTGTTGTTGCATCATCAGGTCCAACATTGGACGAGATTCACGCAAAGGAAGCAAGAGACGATGCCGAATTCAAAGCCAAGAAAGCAGCAGCTTTGGCAGCAGCTATGGCCGAAGAACCCGACGGTGAAGATGATGAAATTGAAGTCACGGTTGAAGAAGACGGAAACGAGAAGGAAGTCGAAGCAACTCCAGAAGTCGAAGCAACTCCAGAAGTCGAAGTTGTTGACGTCGAAGAAGATGATGACTCCGAGGCCCCAGACTACAGCAAAATGACCGTTGCTGAATTGAAGGAACTGCTCAAAGCAGCCGGAAAACCAGTCTCTGGAAAGAAGGCAGACTTGATCACTCGCCTTTCCGAATAAAGCCGTACCTCAAAAGAGGTTACCAACGGGTTTTTTGCTTGATGTGTCTTGGGCAGTCCATGAACAACACGCTGATTTCGGTCTTCGTGATGTTCGTTTTCATTTTGCCAGGGTGTACAACCGGATCGTTTTCCTCCTCATCATCACCAACAGAAGATTCATCAAATCCCGAACAAGTTTGTAACGGCTTATCTGAACTTTGTTCAAGGACATACGATGATGTGACCTTCCCGGAGACACACAATGCTTTTGCTACTCACGAAGACGGTATTATCTATCCTGCTAGCAATCATCAGACCGGGCTTTATGCCCAATGGAATGCTGGAATTAGAGCGTTCATGATCGATACTCATTACGAGAACCTTAACGATGAGAGTCAAGGAACCGTTCGTTTGTGCCATGGAGACGACGACAGAGGTACCAGTCCATGCGTATACGGGAGTGTTAATGCTTTAGCTTGGCTAACAAATCTAGCTGAACTTATAGTACAGCATGAAAACGATATCGTTACTTTACTTGTGGAAAATTATGTCCAGCCAGAGCATTTGGAAGATGTGTTTACTGAATCTGGACTCATGGGCCATGTGTTTGTTCACGAAATCAACACTGCATGGCCAACCCTTGATGAGATGATCCAATCCGAGACCCGACTCGTCGTTTTTTGGGAACAGAGTGCGGATACAGGCCACCCTTGGGTGCATGATTTTTTGACCCACAGTTGGACCACAAATTACGCTGAAGAAAATACTGAGGACATGAATTGTGATGTATTAAGAGGTGATTCGGAACAATCGGTCTATCACATGAACAACTGGCTGAGTGGTCCACTCGGATTGTCGGACCCGAGCCGAGGAGATGAAGCGAACAATCCAGATTTTTTGATCAGTCGAGCGAAGGACTGTTGGGAGCAACATGGAAAACGTCCTACATTTGTTGCTGTTGATTGGTGGGAAGATGGTGACGTAATTGCAGCAGTTCAAGCCATCAATCAAATGAATGAATGGGATTGAATGTTTTGCACTCTTCCGTAGGGTTCACATGATGGGGCCGCGTGAGCGCGTTATGATGCGCTTGGGAATTATCGGAGGAACCGGCCTCGTTAGCATGAATCTTGATGAGCGATTCGGTGAAGTCGGAATTCGTGTGGTCCGAAAGGATTCCATATCGGTCAGCACGCCATATGGTTCGGTTCCTCTAACCTGTATTTCTCTTGATGACCAGGGGGTTGAAAAAGAACTCATATTTCTCCAACGTCATCACAATGAAAGTGGCCATGGGTGTCCTCCTCATCAAATCAATCATCGTGCGAACATGATGGCTATGAACGATGCACAAATCGATGGCATCATGGCTGTATGTTCCGTTGGTTCATTGGATGTTTCATTTCCTCCAGGTAAGGTTGCATTGGCAGAACAATACATTGATTTTACCGGTGTTGAATCAACGTTTCATGACGATGAATCGGTATTTACTTCGGTAACTGAACCTTTTGATTTGTCAATGAATGAACAATTGGATACTGCACTGCGCGAGAGCCAGGGCTTTGATGCTGGAGAAAAAATGGGATACACCTACTGGCTTAGTCAAGGTCCGCAATTTGAAACCAGAGCGGAAGTTGATGCTATTGGTTTACTGGGTGGCG